>Ga0172381_10000647_pt1 | contig 42224 bp, 46 predicted proteins | sample Leawel6488metaG_FD_119754 | JGI IMG/M metagenome (GOLD analysis project Ga0172381, IMG submission 119754) | Leachate microbial communities from a municipal landfill in Southern Ontario, Canada - Leachate well 64-88 metaG | ecosystem: Engineered > Solid waste > Landfill > Unclassified | place... | reverse complement strand
TATTTGCCTTAGTTTTTGTAAGTCCTGAGCTCCCAATGACTTACCTCCATTTCCCCCCTGTCTCACTTGTCCCACTTGTTGCATTTGTCGTGCCACTATTTTTTGAATTTTTTTTAATTTTTTTAAATGGTATAAAGTATTGCTATTACGTAAGTTGTGAAAATACGATTTTTTTGCTGTGCGAACGACGCGACGGAAAAGGGGATTCATATCGAAAAAGACAAAACGGAAAGAATTTTTTGCTTTCGTCAAACATGGGCTAATTGCTGTGGCCGCAGGGGGTTAGGCACAGAAAAAAGTCGGTAAGGGTTTCCCCAAACTTTCCAAAAAGTTTTTTTATACTGTATATTTCGTAAACCATAATAACCCAAATAATCCAACCTGTGGGATAGCAATGTTACCCTTTTTCCCCTCAAAAACCACTACCCCAAACCTGTTAAACACAAATAATCCAAAAATATCGTTTTTTTTGTGAATCCCCTTTCTCGTCTCTCCTTTCCCGAGCGTGGCACGGCATATGCAGTATAGAGGAGACGTAAAAAGGGATAAAAAAAGTAGATTTGGGATTGACGAGACACTCGGGACGATGATATGCTTGATACGTGTCTGAGGTAACATCAAAAAAAACGAAAGGGGGAAAAAGATGAAAGAGCAGATCACCGAAAAAAAATACGAATTGGTAGTGGAAACTTTTGGGTTTTTCCGCGTCCGCGCCCTGCGGTCCTTCGGGTCCGTGGAGGCCGGGGACGTCGGGGGGTGGGTTGGGAAAGAAGACCAACTGTCGCACGACGGGCTGTGCTGGATCGGTGGAAACGCCCGCATCGGCGGATCCGCCCGCGTCAGCGGAAACGCTCTCGTTCGCGGAAACGCCCTTATCGGGGGATCTGCTCGCGTCAACGGGAACGCCGTCATCAGCGGAAACGCCTGCATTAGCGGCTTCGCCCTTATCGGGAGATCTGCTCGCGTCAACGGGAACGCCGTCATCAGCGGAAACGCCTGCATTAGCGGCTTCGCCGTCGTTTGCGGATCCGCCGTCATCCGCGGAAACGCCCGCGTCCGCGGAAACGCCGTCGTTGACGGCGAGGCCGTCGTCGAGATATAGGGCTAAGAAAACAGGTAAAAACAACAGCCCCGCGGTGCCGACCGCGGGGCATATAAAAAAGGGGGAAAACATGAAAAAGAAAATCACCGAAAAAAACTTGGAAGAAGTCCGGGAGTCAGAGATCGCGGAGGAGCTCGTCTCCGGACACGGGTCGAGCCTCACCCGGTACGCGGGGTACTCGGGGGTGGTATACTCCGATAACGCCGACACCGTCGTCTTCCCCTCCTGCGACACCCTCGAGGAGGGGATCGAGGTCGTGCTCGAATGGTGCGATTCCCAATACCCCGACCTCGAGATCGAGACCGCGCTCTGGCGCGGTCTCGACGCCGTCCCTCTCGCCGAGGCGGATTCCTCCCCCGTGCAGGTTTTGGAGTACCATACCTCATATAACGCGGGCGATGACACCTGTCACCTCGCGACGGAGGATGAGTTCGACACCGTCAGAGACGCGCAGGAGTGGATCGACTCTGAAAACAGTAAGAGGTACTACACTCGCCATGGGGAGACAGGACGTCCGGACTACCGCATCATATCGGTTCGGTATCGGTTCGGTAAATGAATAAATAAAAAAAAAACAACAGCCCCGCGGTCAGCATCGCGGGGCATATAAAAAGGAGAAAAACATAGTATGGAAACAGGATACAAGATCACGAATCACGACATGAAAACCCGGAATGGGTTTCAGTGGCGGCTCGACCGCTGGCGCCGTACGGATAGCGGCGCCGTGCTGTGCACCCCCGGGTGCCTCCACTACTATAGTTCCCCAGACTTGGCGGCGTTTATGCACGTCATCCACATAGACATGGCGTACCCGCGTCTTTTTCGTGCCGAAGTCGAAGGGAAGTTCCTCTCCACAGGGACGAAATCCGGCGTGGTTCAAGGCCGGATGCGTCTCGTGGAGGAACTTCCCCTCCCGATCCCCACCCTGGACCAGAGAGTCTTTTTCGCGATCCTATGCGCCCGCGCGGTGCTGCCGACCAGAGCCCTCGCCGTGTGGGAAACCTGGGCCACGGCCTGGATTTCCGGCGAGGACCGTTCTGCGGCCAAGGCCACAGAGGCGGCCAGAGCGGCCAAAGCGGAGACGGAGGCAGAGGTGGAGGCCGTCAGGGTGGCGGCCACCGCGGCGGCGAGGGCGGCGGAGGCGGCCGCCGCGAGGGCGGAGGCGGCGGAAGCCGTCAGGGTGGCGGCCAAAGCGGCCAGAGCGGCCCGAGCAGCGGCCAGAGCGGCGGCCGGAGTGGCCTCCCGGGCGGCCGTCAGGGTGGCGGCCAAGGCGTTTTGGGAGGCGGCCAAGGCGGCCAAAGCGGCGGCCAAGGCGGCCCGGGCGACGGCCTATCAGGCGGCCGAGGCGGCGGGTTGGGCGGCCAATGCGCCGTCTAGCCCAGATATCGCGACTTTAGCCGCGGAAGCAATGTCGTGGCCCGGTTCCGATAAATAAATAAAAAAAACAACAGCCCTGTGGTGCTGACCGCGGGGCATATAAAAATCGAAAGAAAAAGAAGGCATCGAGCAGAAACCGGTTCGCGCAGGGAAAATCAACTACGCGGAATGGCGGGCTCGTCTCCTTGCTGAGGAGCTTGCCCGGCACGAGCGCGAGGGGCGAATTGCGCGACACGTCTCGGACGAAGACGAATGGGGAGCTGGACTGGAAGAATGGCATTCCCTCACCGACGAAGAAAAAGTCGCGTTACTAGATGAGTACGAGCGAGAAGAGGACAAGGAGCGCATTGCGGCAATGAGTCCTGAGCAGCGGATCACCTCCGGAAATGGCGAAGACTCGGACTACATTGAGGTTGCGCGGGATCATCTTGTTACGAAGGGGGCAGAGCTCGAGCATATTTCGCGGAATAAGAGCACGTACCTTATGCTCAGAAACGGGCGAACAATCAGGATTGCCGACCACGAGCGGAACGATTTCTCGCGGCGCGATCACGATGCCCCAAAGGTGGAGATTCTTACCTCGGAGTTGCGCGGGAAAAGCATCGATGAAATCAAAAAGGTTGTTGATGCCCGAGTTTTTCCGAGGCAGAGAAATCGGAAAAAGGAGAAGGCACGGACCGGTTCCGGTAAATAAATAAAAAAAAAACAACAGCCCCGCGGTCAGCACCGCGGTCAGCATCGCGGGGCATATAAAAAGGAGAAAAAAGGGAATCGGAAAAAAAATATGAAATATTGGCCGAGACGCGGAATTTTGGGCATTTCCGCATCCGCGCCCTCCGGTCCTTCGGGGCTGTGAGGGCCGGAGATGTTGGAGGGTGGGTCGAAAGAGAAGACCAGCTCTCCCATGACGGCTTATGCTGGGTCGGGGGGAACGCCCGCGTCCGCGGGAACGCCAACGTCCGGGGAAACGCTCTCGTTTGCGGATCCGCCGTCGTCCGGGGAAACGCTCACCTCAGCGGATTCGCCAACGTTTGCGGATCCGCCGTCGTCGATGGATCCGCCCTCGTTTGCGGAAACGCTCACATCAGGGGAAACGCTCACATCAGGGGAAACGCCCGCATCGATGGATCCGTCGTCATCGACGGCAACACCGTCGTCGATGACGGCTACATCGTCATCGTGGCGCGGGGCATATAAAAAAAAGACAACAGCCCCGCACGCACGGGGGCATAAAAAGGAGAAAAACATGGAAACAGGGTATAAACTCACGAATCACAGCATGCAAACCCGGGACGGGTTTCAGTGGCGTAAAAACCGCTGGCGCCGCGCGGGCGGCGGCACCGCGCTATGCGCTAAAGGATGCCTCCATTACTATAGTTCCCCAGAGCTGGCGGCGTTTATGAACGCGATCCACGCGAATATAAAAAAGCCGCGGCTTTTTCGTGCCGAGATCGAGGGGGATACCCTTACCGATGGTGTCAAATCCGGCTTGATCCATGGGAGGATGCGTCTCGTCGAGGAGTTAAAGGTAGTAACTCCATCAGCGGAGCAGTTTGTATATTTCGCAGTCATGTGCGCCCGCACGGTGCTGCCCGTGGGACCCGCACCCCAATGGGACGCATGGGCGGAAAACTGGATCTCCGGCAAAGACCGATCCGCCCGCGTAATCCCCGCTGCGGCGAAGGCGGCGGCTGACGCAGTGGTCTATGCGCAGGCCACCGTGTTAGCCTGCAAGGCGGCCTACGCGGCGGCCGCGGTGGCCTGCAAGGCGGCCTACGCGGCGGCTCAGGCGGGGGTTTACGCGGCGGATGTGGCGGCTCAGGCGGGGGTTTACCCTCCTGCGGATGTGGCGGCTTGCGCGGCTTACGCGGCGGATGTGGCGGCGTCGCATCCGGCTGTTGCTGTGGACGTCATTGCGACGTTGGCAAAAAAAGCGTTGGCATGGAACGACAACAAAGAGGAGGGAGGGACAAAGTAATGCACAGATTCGAGGTAAAAGTCAATTCAGCCACGACGGGCGAGAAAAGTACCTTTGTCATGCTCGGCACCAGCCTTCGCGCTGTCCCGAAGCTGGCAGCGCGACGGGAATATGGGGACAGAGCGCGGTTTATTCAGTCGGGGACGACAGTAGAGTTGCAGGAGGACGGGTGGTATCGTGCCGCGGGAGTGGTCATATACCGAAAGGTTCGCAACCGATTCTCAGACCCGTTCACGGACAAATATGAGAACGTGGTAATTGAGGTCAGGAAAAGCCGGAACAAAGAGACTCCGGGCACGACGGCGCATTAAGCGCGAAAGGCGGTGGATAGATGCGAGTGCTTGTAGCGTGTGAATTTTCGGGGATAGTTCGTGATGCCTTCGCGAATCGGGGCCACGACGCATGGAGTTGCGACCTGTTGCCGACCGAAAGCGAGCAGACAAGGGCCGAAGGGAAGCATATACAGGGCGATGTGCTTAGTGTCCTGAATGACGGATGGGACTTGATGATAGCGCATCCGCCTTGCACTTATTTAAGCAACGCAGGGGCCTATCGTCTATACCCGAAGAAGGGGCAGCTCAACATGGAACGCTACGCCAAAGGGATTGAGGCAAAGAGGTTTTTCCTTGCGCTTCTTAACGCGCCGATTCCGCGCGTAGCGGTAGAGAATCCCGTGTCGAGCGGCGTATTCAGGATGCCGCAATGGACGCAGGAGATACAGCCCTACATGTTCGGGCATCCGGTCAGCAAGAAGACGCGGCTGTGGCTGAAAGGACTGCCTTTGCTTTTGCCAACGAACGTGGTGGAGCGGACGGGCCCGTATTGCCCGGCGGGGACAGGACGCAAAGACAGGGCAACATACGGAGCTGCGAAGCGCGGTCAGAATGAAAAGGCAAGGTCAATAACCTTCCCCGGCATAGCTGCGGCGATGGCGGAGCAGTGGGGAACGGGAAGTGGAGGTTGATTGTCGAACTGTACTAGCGAGAGTTTTTGGGGTAGTGCCCTGTGTCGCGCACTTTAACGGACGGGAGGGAAATTGGCTATGATAGTAGCGGTCTTAATCTTTTTTGTGGTCGCAGTGGTCCAGACATTCAGGGTGTATATGTGTCAGATGCGCATATATGGTATGTTGTACAAGTGCCGACTGGTTGCGGAAAGCGTGAGGTACATCGCAACCGGGTTGCATCGGGATTATGGCCTGATTGACTACGCAGTTACTCTGCGTAGAGTGAGCCGGGAAATATCGAACATTGAAGGGGAGGAGAATGAAAATGGATAATCCGAATATCAGCAAGATCGGGGATGCTGAGTACGTGCGTAAGGACACGCCCACGCCGGGGATTTACGGCGCTTTCGTAATTGTGCGGTGCCTTAATGCCGGTGTCCACGCCGGGACGCTTGTAAAGCGCGACGGCGAGGTTCTGGAGTTGGCAAACAGTCGCAGACTTTGGCGGTGGTGGAGCAAGTTCAGCTTGTCGGGGTTGGCGACCGAAGGGCCATTGCCGAGCAAGCTCAAAGAACAGCGGTTTGCCTGCGTCCTGCCCATGCTGACGCTGACGACTTCGGACGTGTGCGAGGTTATACCTTGCACACAGAAAGCCAAGGCGGCGATCATGGAGGTACCCGAATGGATAAACGAGTAACGGGCGTCTACGGCTTCGATGCGGGCTACGGCTCCGGTGCTGGCGATAGCTCCGGTTATGGCTACGGCTTTGTCTACGGCTACTACCACGACCACGGCGATGGCTCCGGCCACGGCGAGGGCTCTGGCTACGACGACGGCGAGGGCTTTGGCTACGGCCACGGCGAGGGCGACGGATATGGTGATGGCTCCGGAGGCGAGGATTAACCGAAAGGGGTAGAAGATGAACAGCGTTCCGGCATGCATTGCGGACAACCCGATTCCATTTCTCGTGATCTGGGGCGTCGTCATAGTGTTGCAGATAACTCTAAGCGTTATAAAAAAAGTGAGGAGAAGGAGAAAATGAAATATACTTTCAAGCACGTAACGAAACGCGCAAACGGTTTGGTTTTCAGCTCCACGTGGGCCTTGCAGGGCTTGGACGTGGTTAGCGTGCTTAAGCCGTTCGTTGACCAAATCCAAAACAAAATCCAAAACAAAATCCAAAACAAAATCCAAAACAAAATCCAAAACGGGAAAACCACCGATAGGACGCTGGAGGACGAATACGTGAAGTGGCGCGGGCATGTGTTGCTCGATGCGGAGCCGTCGTTGTCTGGAATATACAAGAAGATCCGCACGACGCAGTTTACCCAAAAAAACGAGATGCACAAGTGTGTGTTCGTGTACACACTCCCGCCCGCCGGGGACGCATGCGTCGGTGCGTTCTTCCACGCCGAGATGCTGAACTTCTTTGACGCGCTTTCCCGAGACCATTACTATGCGCGCCTGGTCGGCATCACATTCACCCCGGCTCACGGTGCGGAAAAAGTGAACATGGTGGCTCTCGCGTGGTTTGACGAGACGACGCGGGAACCCGCCGCGCTGTTGCTGTCGATGGCGGAGGAGGACCCGACCAGCAAAGACCTGTTGTCAGCCCTGCGCCCGAATGCGATCTTTACCGACCCTGTTCCGTGCGACGCAAAAGAGGTAATCCCCGCGGAGTCAGCGGGGGTTGCGACGAAGTCTGGCCTGAGCGCGTTTGATTTCTAAAAAAAAGTTCTTGACCAAAGAACGGAAGGAGTCTTATCATGACCGTTATCCCAAAGTGCAGAAAGGAGGGAAGCCTGATGCACGACAACGTCGAATCAGACAATCCCATCAGAATACGCCAAAACAGCGTTTCCGTTACCAGAGCCGCGAAAATGCTAGGCCTCAGCCGTTCGCAGATGTACCGGGTCCTGGAAAAGAAAAGGCTCGGGTACTGGCGCGACATCCACAGTGGCAGACTCTTCATTGAGATGGCCGATATTAAAACTTACTCGGAAGGTATGACCCGCGTCGAAGCGTCCCAGGCGTATCCGCCCCCAGCCCGGATGAAAGCCGAACAGCAGGTGGTGCTTGATGATTTCAGCTTCTGACACAATGAGCCAGATGTTGCGGGAATACGCGGAAGCGGGGTATGCACTTACCCCGCTACGCCACGACGCGACTGGCGGACCGGGGAAGAAGCCGTTTAAGCGTGGGTGGGAGAAGACCCCGTATCTCCCGCCTGAGCAGCTGAACCCAAAGCTGTTTCAGGGCTACAACTGGGGCGTGGTGTTGCAGGACGACGACCTTGTGATTGACGTTGACCGTCGTAATTTCGCGGAAGGCGACAACCCTTTTGAACGGCTGGTCAAGTCCTGCCCGGAGGCCCAGCGTTCTGTGCTGCTCCAGACCTGCTACGTCATGACCGGGGGCCGGTTCAAGGACAAGCCCGGCTACCATATCTACCTCAAAAAGCCAAGCGGGGTCAAGGTCAGGGCGAAACACCCCGACTACCGGGGTCTGGACTTCCTCAGCGCCGGACATCAGGTTGTGGGCGCGGGATCAACACATCCGGAAACGAAATTTCAGTATCAAATTGTGGGAGGGCGTTCCCTGAAAGTCATCCTCCCTGCGCCCGAATGGCTGCTTGAAACCATCCGGCTTGACACGACATACCTCATCCCCCCGCAACCCGACGGGACGGTCGAGATGGACAAAGCGCAGGACATAGCCCGCTTCTCGGAGTGGCTGCGGTCCAACGCGCCGGTAGCCGTAGAGGGCGAAAGCGGAGACGTGACAACCTTCAGGGTTGCATGTCGAGCCCGAGACTTCGCGTTGTCCCCGGCCAAGGCATACGAACTGATGCTCGAGTGGAACGACCGGTGCCAACCCCCGTGGGATGCGGAGGAACTGCAGCAGAAGATCAGTAACGCGTACAGGTACAATCAGGACAAGACGGGAGCGAGGACTACGACGATGCCAGCCGTCCCTGAGGAAGACCGTATTCCGGCTCTCAGCACCGATGCAAAAAATATTGTGGAGCTGCAACGCTGGGACTTGAAATCGATCGGCGACAAAAAGCTTCTGCTCAAGACGCTGAACAATACGGTCAACATGTTTATGATGCCGGATTATGGGCTTCAGGGCCTTGTGGCGTTCAACGAGTTCACGTTCTCAATCGAGTTCATGCGGAAGGCGCCGTGGCACAGAGACGAAAACTCAACGGTCTGGACGGAGGAAGACACGGCCAACTGCCGGTATTACATGGGGCGGCACTATTTCTACGAACCCGCGCCGTCTATGATAATCGAGGCCGTGCAGGTCGCGGCTTCCAAGTTCTCGTACCACCCGGTCCGAGCCTACCTCGACGGATTGGTATGGGACCAGACGCCGAGGCTCGATACGTGGCTTACAACGTACGCTGGGGCGCACAACTGCCTGTATACACGAGCGGTGGCATCCAAGATTCTGTGCGCCGCCTGCGCCCGTGTTTATCGGCCCGGATGCAAATTCGATTTCGTTCCGATTCTCGAAGGGCCGCAGGGGGTGGGGAAGTCAACGCTGCTTTCGGTGCTAGGCGGCGCATGGTTCTCTGACGCGAAACTGGACATCATGACGAACATGAAGGACACCTGCGACGCGATGCGCGGTCGGTGGTTCATAGAAATTGCGGAGATGGAAGCCATCCACCGCAACGAGGCAAGCTCGCTCAAGGCATTCGTTTCAAAACAGTCGGATAGGTATAGGCCAGCTTACGCACGGCTGACAGTTGACTTCCCGCGTCAGTCCGTGTTCGTCGGGACGATCAACCCCGACAGCGACTATACCTATCTGATTGATAAGACCGGCAACCGCCGTTTCTGGCCCATCCGCACCGGGATGCTCGACATCGAGGCCCTTCGCCGTGACAGAGACCAGTTGTTCGCGGAAGCCCGGGATCGTTTCCAGAGCGGAGAAACCCTGTACATGGATACCCCGGAGTTACGCTCCTATGCGGCGTCAGAGACCAAGATGCGGACGATAGGGGAGGTCTGGACGCCGACGATAGAACGCTGGCTCCTGGACGAGTTCGGCGGGGCGGCATACCAGACCGTAACTGTCGTTGAGGTATTCACGCAGGCGTTGAGCGGCATAGTGCGGGCCATGAGCAACCTCGACCGCATCAAAATATCAAATGCCCTGATGGACCTCGGCTGGAAAAAGAGTACGGGGGAAAGGCCAGAGACAGGGACGCGGGCAAATCACTGGGTGAGGCCCGACAGCATGTGGACCACCCAATGCGGTAACCGAAAGAAAACAGAACTTATTGTACACAACACAGAACCTACCGCGCACAACGAGGTAAACCTTAATGACTTCGACTTCTAAAGAACTTTACCCTTACCAACGCGAAGGCGTAAAATTCCTCAAGCGCACACCGAACGCCCTGCTCGCGGATGCTCCGGGGCTGGGTAAGACCGCGCAAGCCGTCCTTGCCGCCGCGAAAGGGGATAAGGTAATCATAGTCTGTCTGGCTACGATGGCTATCAATCTCCGTAACGAAATACTTAAATGGCGCCCGAACGCACGTATCCAGATTGCAAAGACGGGCAAGGATACGATAGATCTCGCCGCGGATTTCTTCATCGTGAATTTCTCGCTGGTATTCAGGCCCAATCTCCTTAAGAGGATTTTGGCCCGGGAATTCGATACCTTGATTGTGGACGAGTCCCACAAAATCAAAAACCCTGCGGCTAAATGCACGCAGGCTGTGCTGGGCAGCGGCGGGATAAGTTCCACGACGAAACGCAATTGGTTGCTGACCGGAACCCCGGTGCTGAACAAACCCGTGGACCTGTTCCCGTGCGTGGCGGCGCTTTGCCCCGAGCGGTTCCAGGAATACGTGGGGCCGGTGTTCATCAAAAAAACAAAAAAGTGGAAACAGATTCTTTCGTACGAGAACTTCGGAATCCAATTCGGCGGAGGTTATACGGATAACTGGGGCTTTCACGCTGACGGCGCAACGAGCATTCAGGAACTCAAGCAGCGGTTGGCAGGCTTTATGCTTAGAAGAACGAAGCATGACGTGTGGAAGCAGTTGCCGAAGGAAATTATCCAGACCGTGGTCATACCGGAGAACGAAGACTTCAAGGCGGTAAAGCAGTATCAGGAGGAATACATCGCCAGTCGGCCGGATGGGTTGCCCCCGGAGATCGAGGAGATGCGGGCCCTGGGGATTTTGTCGCGTGTCCGCAGGCTGATAGCCACAGCGAAGATGACGCAATGCGTGGACTTTATAAAGAATCTTCTGGAGGAAACAGATAAGGTCGTGGTGTACACATACCATCGTGATGTGACGGCGGGCATCGCTGGAGCCGTTCCGTCCGTGGTTCTCGACGGCGGCATGAGCGCGAACGAGCGAGCCAACGCCATCAAGGAGTTCATAGACGACTCGGAGGTAAAAGTTCTGGTGGGGCAGATAACTGTGGCGGGGACAGGCATCGACGGATTGCAGACCGTATGCGACACCGTGGTCTTTGTCGAGTGGTCGTGGGTCCCGGCGGACATACGGCAGGCCATAGACAGAGTAAGCCGCATCGGGATGAAAGGCGACGTTGTGAACGCTTATTTTCTGGTCGCGCAGAACACCATTGAAGAACAGATGATTGACACCCTAATCCGCAAGGTAAAAGTTGTGGACGAGATAACCGGCGATAACGAAAAAGGAGGGACGCTATGTGTAGGTAATGTGAAAAAAACTGGCATTATGGTTGACGAAATGAAGAAACAAATCAAAAAGGAGAACAAGACTATGGAACAGCTTATCAAGGAACTTATCGAAAACGTGAAGGAACTCGTCGAGGTGATGAAGGAAAACTCCAGCGGTGCAAAACGCGCTCCGCGCAAGGACAACAAAGTTTCGGCTTTGGCTCTGGCTCCGGTGTCTGCCCCCGAAGCTCTCCCAATCTCCTTAAGAGGATTTTGGCCCGGGAATTCGACACCTTTGCAGCAGGAAACCAAGGCAACCGCGCCTGTTCCGCCCGACGCGACGGGGGGAGCTATGGCTCCGGTGACCCTGCCCGACTACAAAGCCTTGCGAGATTCGCTGGTTCAGACCTTCGTAGCCGCCACTGCGAAGGTGGTCAACGCCGAGAAAATCAAAGAGGCGGTGAGCGCGAACGACGGTGCCTTCAGCGAGGAGGAAGTTAAGTCGGCGCTCCAGAAAAAATTCAACAGTCGCATGACCGAGATGATCGCTGGCATCTGCGGCGAGGGCGTTAAGGCCAAAGACATTCCAGACGACAAACTGGTGGAAGTCGAACGCGTCGTCAAGGAAAATTTCAAACTCTGATAAACATTTTCTACCTGAGCTAGAAGGAGCAAACATGACAACCCATTCATCTGTCAGCCCGTCGTCGGCACACCGGTGGTTCAATTGCCCCGGGTCGGTAAGACTGTGCGAAGACGCGCCGATACCGCCGGGCACGTTCGCGCAGGCTGAGGGCTCGGTGGCGCATAGCCTCGGGGAGGCCGCACTTAAGGGCCGGATCACGGGCCAGGCGCTGGATAAACTCGTAGGTACCACGAAAGAGCATGACGGCTTCGACATCCCGATAACGCAAGAGATGGTTGATTGCGTCAGACTATACGTCAGAACTGTGTGGGCCGAGGCGAAGAAACTACTCGTGGACATCAAGGAGAATATGTTCGTCGAGCAACAGTTTTTTGTCAGAGGTCCGCATGAGGCGGTCGGTGTCTCGGCCTACGGCACCTGCGACTGCGCGTTGTCCGCTATGTTTCGCCGTCTTGTCGTCATCGACTACAAGCACGGCAGGGGCGTGGGCGTTGACGCAGAAGACAACGAGCAGGGGCTTTACTACGCGGTTGGAGCGACGGAAGTGCTGGGCACGGATTACGACGAAGTTGAAATCGTAATCATTCAGCCCCGCTTCGACCCCGAGAGCCCGGTAAAGCGCTGGCTCATACCTATGACCCAGCTTCTGGAGTGGCGCGGTAAATTGCATAACGCGATTATCGCGACGACGAAAGAGGACGCGCCTCTTGTCCTCGGCGACCATTGCAGATGGTGCCCTGCGGCCGCGCTGTGCCCTGCACGGAAAAAGGAAGCTATGGACCTCGTAAGCATCACGGTCGACGTGGTGGAAAACCGCAAGATTGTGGAGTTCACGCCGGTGCAGATTTCCGAGCTTCTGATGAACCAATCCCGTATCGACGACTTCTTTACCGCAGTTGGGGAGCTTGCGCTCAAAAGTGCGGAGAATGGAATTGTGATACCGGGATTCAAGCTGGTTGAGAAGCGCGGGCATCGGCGTTGGGTAAGCGAGCAGGCCGTTGTGGACGCAGTGGGTCCGGCGGCGTTTGGCGAACCTGAAGTCAAGTCTGTGGCGGTGCTTGAGAAAGAGTACAAACAGGCAGGTAAACGCGAGGAGTTCGACGCCTTGTTTGCAAACAATATCGAAATCCCGGCGAACGGGAATAAACTGGTGCGGGAAACGCAGGGAGGTGAAGCACAGGAAAGTATCAGGGCATTCAGGGAATCATTGGTTTTTGTGGACTAAATCAAAAAAAAACGACAAGGAGAAATGACATGGCTATTCTTACGCATTCCAAGACGGGTAAAATGGTGTGGCAGACCCCCTACGCAAGGCTTTCCTTCCCGTCTCTGTTCCAGCCGAGGATAAACAAGCTGGACATGTCCGGGGACCCGAAAGGGAAATACGAGGCGGTGCTTATCTTCCCGGCCAATGCGACGGCCGCGGCGGTGCATCCCAAACTGAAGCCGTTCTGGAACTCGCCAGAGCATATGGAGGCGGTTCAGCTGCTGCAGGCCAAGGCACAGGAGGTGTTTGGTTCCGCGCCGGAGGGGCTGAAGGCCGAGATACGGAAACAGTACACCGAACTCGGAGTCGAAAAAAATCTTATCCGGGTCTTTCTCAAGGGCGAGACGCAGATAAGCGGCAAGACCGGAGCGGTCCTGCCCGGGTTTGAGAACGGTATCGTGCTGCGGGTTAAGACCGGATTCCCGCCGCAGGTTCTCGGGCCGAACAAAGAGGAAATCATGGACCCGAACGAGATATATGCCGGATGCTATGTCCGGGCGCAAGTATCGGTGTACGCGTTCAACCCGAAGCAGGCGGGCTACAAGAAAGGAATTAAATTCCAGCTTGAGGCCATCCAGAAATGCTTTGACGGCGAACATCTCGGCGGTGGGCGTCCCGATTGGAGTGAGGGATTCGGCGTTGAGACGGAGGAAGCACGGGCTATCAACCTCGATAATATCGGGGGGTTCTGATGCCCGCTCCGACCAGAATATTCATTGACTTTGAAACAAGGTCGGAGGCGGATTTGAAGGAGGTTGGGTCCTGGGAATACTCCCAGGACCCTTCCACCGAAATCATGTGCGCTGTGTACATGGTGGGGGATTCGATCCCTGTCTGTTTGGAGCGTGCTTACTTCAGTCCGGGCGGTCTTCCGTCGGCAGTCCCGCCGAACATCACCGGCACTGAAACTTTCGTGGCGCACAACGCATCGTTCGAGCGGGCGATCTGGCACAACATCCTGCACAAGCGGTTTGGGTGGCCTGATATCCCGATTGAGCGTTGGGAATGCACTGCGGCTATGGCGGCCTGCTGCCGTCTGCCGCGCAGTCTGGACAAGGTGGCGCAGGTACTGGGGCTTCAGGCGCAGAAGGACATGGCCGGGCACAGGCTGATGCTGTCGATGTGCAAGCCCCGGACTCCGACGAAAAACAATACCGCCAAATGGAGAGATGACCCCGAGTCTCTCGCTGCGCTTTACCAGTACTGCCAACAGGACGTGCTGACCGAGCACGCGGTCTGGAAAGCCCTGGTTGAACTTCGGCCTTTTACCGCCAAAGAGCGGCAGATATGGGAGCTTGACTGCCGCATGAACGATCGGGGTGTTCGCATAGACACGGGGGTTATGAACCGCGCCATCGAGGTCCGGGAGAAAGTGGAAGGATGGGGCAACGCACTGCTCCATGAATTGACGGGTGGTCGTGTCCGGAGCGGAAGCCAAGTCAAAGCCATGGCCGAATGGGTAGGCTACCGCCTCGGGGTGCCCGTCGCGTCCGTAGACAAAAATACGATCGAAGACCTGCTTGGGGAGCGTGTACTCCCCAAAGACGTTCGGGAAGTTCTGGCGCTACGACAGATTCTTTCCAAGACCTCGACCAAGAAGTTTAGCACCGCGAAAGCGTCCATCGACGATGACGGGCGTACGCGGGACCTCTTGCTTTACCACGGCGCAGGCACGGGCCGGTGGTCAGGCAAACGGATTCAGCTTCAGAATCTGCCTCGGGGTTCAGCGGACCTGAACCCGGACACCTGCGTCCAATCCTTGCTCGCGTTCGATTCAGATTTCTTCATTGACCTGTTCCCGAATCCGCTTGAAGCGCTGTCTTCTTGCATCCGGGGAATGATTGTTGCGGCGCCGGGCCACGACCTCCTAGTAGCGGACTACGCGTCGATAGAGGCGCGAGTGCTGGTCTGGCTCGCTGGGGACGAAAGGGCGATGAGCCTGTATCGGGACGGCGCGGATACCTACAAAGTCATGGCTGGACTTATCTACAACAAAGACCCGGAGAACGTGACGAAGCAGGAGAGGGCTTTGGGTAAACAGGCAGTGCTTGGGTGCGGCTATGGCATGGGTGCTACAAAGTTCCATGCGACCTGCCAGAAATACGGAATTGATATTGACGAAGACCTCGCGGAGAAAGCGGTGGGGACGTATCGGCGCACGTACAGGCAGACTCAGACCTTGTGGTATGAGACTCAGAGGGCGGTGGAGAACGCGATACAGAATCCCGGAACGGTGTTTCGCTACCTGAAGACGCATTGGAAGATGGAAGGCCCTTGGCTCAAGTGCCTGCTCCCGAGCGGGCGGGTGATGCGGTATTACAAGCCGCGTATTGAGGACGGTCAAATCTTTTATGAGGGGATGCACCCGACCCGCAGTCTCTGGATTCGGGATATTAAGACCTACGGAGGAAAAATCATTGAGAATGTGACGCAGGCCACCGCTCGTGATATAATGGCGGAAGCTATGCTCGCTTTGGACGCACGGGGGTACAAGGTTATCTTGTCCGTGCATGACGAACCTATTGTCGAAGTCCCGGAAGGATTCGGGACCGTGGAGGAAATGGAAAACATAATGTGCCACTCGTCCCCCTGGGCGGAAGGTTGCCCAATTGCGGCGGAAGGCTGGCGCGGAAAGAGGTACCGAAAATGAGTGTGAATTGTTCTTCCCATCCGACGGCAAAGACGATTGGGGGATTCGGGTGTCCCACCCGCCACCAAACTCTGATAACGGAAACGTGTTTGCGGATGAATGACTTTCTTCTCGAAAAGAATAAAGCTTACGGCAACAGTGCGTTTGAGCCTATCAACCTCATGTCCAAAGCGGATGCCGAGACACAACTCCGAGTCCGCATCGACGACAAACTGAATCGGCTGAAGAGAGGGACGGAGTTCCAGGGCGACGACACGATCAAAGACTTGTGCGGGTATATGATTTTGCTGATGGCGGTCAGGGAGAAACAAAAACTTCAGGAAGCGGGGGAGTGGCAAGAATGAACAACGATAACGAAATGATATTCGCTAAAACAAGCGACGGGGAAATGCTTCCTGTGGGCAAACGAGTAAAGCGCGACGTTAACAAACCGCCGCTTTGTCCTCTTTGCGGCAAGCGTATGGAACAGCACTTCCCCCCGCCGTGGGTTGACGCCAAGAACGAAAAGTTCTGGGGGTGCCAAGGGTGCGGGATCACGGTTAACATCGAGGACCCGCTTATTGACGTTTGGGAAGGGGCGTCGGACGTGCGCTGTATCCAATGCGGCGGACGCATGGGCATCTTCGTCCGCTCACTGTTCATTGACCCGATGGTGGACCCGATGGGCGTGGGCTCGCGCTTCCGGTGCCAGTCCTGCGGCGGGTACATCGAGGAAACACCGGACATCATGCCAGCACCGCCAACTGCGGTGGAGGAGGAATACGAGGTATGAACAGCTCACTCAGATTCGTGGTAGGGATAGACCCCGGAAGATTCGGCGGGGTGGTCGCTCTCGACATTCAGCACCCGCAGGCTTTTCTTTTTTGTGTATCTATCCCCAGAACGGTCCATACGTTCCGACGGTTGCTCGATACATGGGTAGGGCCGCATGAGACGTTGATTTTTGTAGAGGACGAGACCAGTTCTCCGGGGTCCAGTCCCGCTTCGGCGTTCACTTTTGGCATGGAGTTTCAGCGATGCCTCGACGCCGCAGGGGGTTACGAGACCGTCATGGTCCGGCCTATCGAGTGGCAGTGCAAGATGGGATGCCGCACCAGAGGGGATAAGAACGTAACTCTCCGTGCGGCCAGAAACTTGTTCCCGGGGCATGAGTCTATATTGACGAATGAAACCGCGGATGCCGCGCTCATAGCCGCGTACGGACTCGAACGCGTGGAGATGGCCAAGAACCGCCTGGGAAAGCCCGAAATATCTGTTGTAGATTTCAGGACTTTCGAGGTACAATCCAAGAAGCGGGATTAACCCAAAACTGAAAGGAAGTGCCTTATGTCAAACGTGAACGATACTATCGCTGTATCGGGTACTGCATGGACCGAAGTTGCGGACACTGGTACCGCGGCTATTTTGTCCGTCCGGGAAAAAGATCGGCTCGGGTCGCTTAACGCCCTCACTATCTATTACTCCGCGACAGAACCCAACGCTGGCACTGTGCTGGCTACAGCGGGTCATACTGTTCATCCTCAGAAGGACCAGGCTTTTCGGGTGGGCGGGTCCGGGTTCGCCAAATGCTGGGCGCGAACGCTGCCTCCGGCAGGCACTGTCACTCTTAACCGCACCACTATCGCGTAAGGGGGCCCCAATGAACGAAATACTTAATCTCGGGGCTTTGCCGGAAATAGCGTCGGGGCAAGATATCCAAAATCTTTCGCGGACTATCCCGCTTGACGCGATCGCCGCACCGACGCAAGCGCTGGATTTTAGCATTCTCCCGTCAGCGGCGACGCCCGCGTGGACGGTTACCGTTACAGGCTTCGATGGTATCGTGGAGTCCGATTGTATGGCCATTGCGTCCAACGAGCTCACAATTGACACGACGGCTATACCAATGGGGACGGCACACTACGGGATTGTCCCTACCGCCCCAGCGATAGACTTCACGGCGGGGTTCACGGCTGCGTTCAAGCTGCAGGTCCTCACGAGCGCGGCCGCGGATTCCCGCTTGGCGTTTAAGGTTTACGATCCCGGGACGGGAGACTATGCGTACTGGTACTTCTCGACGACAGAAATCAAGACGCACATTGGCGCCAGAGGCGCGAGCACAACTATAAGCGCGCTGGTGGATACTACCGTCGAAAACGAGTATAGGATCACGATTTTAGGGACAGTAACAAAACTGTTCATTAATGAAAAGCTTGTCCTTGTCGCTACGACCATCCAAGACCCCTCTCCGTCTTTCGATGCCATTTATTTTGGTGATCTCGATGCCGGGGCTGGAGCAAACAGTAAGTCCGTCTGGAGTTCGTTTGCCTGGAAAGCCGCGGAGGTTGTCGATTATTCGACGTCTGTTCAGATAACGGCTGACCGGATGGCCATTGGGGCCGCATCGGACGACAGCGTTGACTTGACGATCAGTACCGGAACGGCGGCCGGGGCATTGGGGATCGACACGGGCGCGTTCGCTACCGGAAAATGGTATAGGATTTGGGTATTGAACGGATTTAATGGGACCACGGCTGTCCTGAGTTTGTCGAATACCTTCGCGGGGGTGACAAAGCCAGCGGGGTATTCTACCAATGGGCGCATGGTCGGAAGCGTGATGACGGACGCTACAACCGCAACGCATCTTTGCCGAGGCTGTTATCTGGGAGACTTTTTCTTTTGGGAGACGGCCAAGTCAACTGCTATGACCACTCCCTCTGCGGGATGGACGTTCTACGACATGGGTGTCGTGGCGCCTCCGGGGGCGGAGTATACGAGGTTAATCCTCGATTCCTCGGCGGCGGATGTTTACTTTGGGCTGAATTACGCCAGCCCGTTTATGTATGTCTCTTCCCCCTGCACGGTGGACGTTCATCTGTGCCATTCGGGGTATATCGGATACTCTACCGCTGGTACATTCACGTCCCAGAAATCGGTTGGATATATGGAGAGAATCTAATGGAAACCGGCCGCACCAAATGCGAGGTGTGGACGCGGGTCATGGGGTATTTCCGACCCGTGTCGCATTTTAATACCGGGAAGAAAGCGGAACACTATTCGCGGGTCTATTTCCGCGAACCGATGATCGCGGCAGACAATAGGGCGTTTATTAAACAGTATTCAAAACCAGAGATGAAGGAGAACTGAAATGAGGAAAGAAAATGTTTTTTGGATTTTTGTGGGAGCCGTGTGTTTCGCGATTGCGCTTCTGTACGCGTCATTCATTCTCGCGACCGAAGTCAACTCGGTGAAGCTGGGAGATACGGATACCCGAATCCGCAAAGGCGGTTCCGGTATCGAGATGGTGCAGAGAGGCGCGGTAACAGCCACACTCCCCGCGACGGGAACGGGCCTCACGCTTCCCTCCGGGGCCGAACAGACCATCACTGCGGCCGCAGGGCTTGTGGTAAACACAAACAGCACGGCCCAAGTACGTTTCCCGACAACGGGCGGCCTTACCTTTGTCCCCGCAACGGTTCAAGCCATCAACGCGGGTTCGGGGCTTTATCTGAACAATGGCGCTAATCAGCTTTATCTTACGCCGACGGCGGGTATCGGGTATGTTCCCTCTACGGCGCAGGTAATCGATGCGGCAGGGGACTCAATTAGCGCAAATGCGTCTTTGGTTATTCTTGACCCGGCGGCTGACCTTACTTTGACAAGTACGCCCACGATTCCGGACGGTACTATCGGTCAGATTCTCATGGTTACGTGTCTTGCGACTGAAATTTACGGGGTCACGCTCCAGGACGCGGATACCCTCGCGAGCAGTAATCTCCAGCTGGGGGCTGCGACTCGCGCTGTGAAAGCGGACACAGTGCTTTCTCTCGTCCACGACGGCACGGCGTGGAAAGAATCGGCTTTCGTTGATTCGAATGACGGCTAATAACTAAACACCGGAGAGGTTTTCAAATGAGTAGTAACCACCTCGAAGTGGAACAGCGGGAAGACGATTACACTGTCCAGAGCCTGAAGAGAGACATCAAAGAGATATTTGGGAAGTTAGACGTTCTTACCTCCGAGGTGGTTAAACTCACGACAACGCACGAGATATTGTGTCCTGAGCGAAAAAGACAGATAGACGATAACGCTGACGCGATCAAGAATGTCGCCGAGGAACTGAAAAGGTTCATAACCGACTCGCAAAATGATACCAAAAAGTATGGGGTGATATCCGTCGTTGTGAGTGCGGTGATCTCAACATTCATGGGGGCCGGAGGCCTTGTGATAATGTTTCTAACGATAGGCGGGGGTAAATGATATGAGAATCATGGAAGTTCTTTTGCTCAAAATACTGGGGGTTTTGTCTGAACAACTCCGGGACAGGCTGTCGTTGAAGATAGCCAAACGGGAATACCTGCGTAAGCTTCGGGGTCGCAGGGTTGGAACATATCTTCTCTGCATTTGGCTCGCCGCGGGCACGGCGGGCTGTTCTTTCTCCGAGTGGTACGTAGACACCTACAACAAAGTTACGGACACGCAAGCCCCTCCCGCGACGCCGGAGCAGATAGCGGACATGTACACCGCGGAACGGGAGGCCGCGCAGGCGATCGTAAGCAAAAGCTCGCGCCTCGGCAAATGCGTGATTCCCACCAATATGAAGCCGACAATCGCAGTCGTCAGCTACGACATCGAGGGCCAGATAAACTTCACGTCCGAGGAATACGGCTCAGGCAAGGTCGGCTCCGGCGAAGAATACTTCGAGCTTACGCAGAACGCGGCGGGCGAGGTCGGGGATTCGGCGTCGAGCCACGGCACCAAGGATTCGCGCTGGAACAAATACTGGGGGAATGAGACCAAGCGATTTGTCGTTGTGCTGGTCAAAGACCGCAAGGAACTGCTCGCTTACAGCGAGGTTACAGAGATCGAGGCGTAGGCCGTGAAAGACGAGTTGCTGCGCTTATTCTACGCTCACGGTTTCGACACGCTCTTCCGTGGCGATACGGCTATGTATCTCGCGCAGGTCGAGGTCGAGAGCGCTTTCAACCAATTCGCGCTTAGGTTCGAACCCGGGCAGACGCGCCATGCGGGATTCATCCGCAACACGTCTTACGGACTTTGGCAGGTCATGGGCTTTAACCTCGAATACCTTGACCGCGAAGCCTTCCGGGAACCGAGCCTGTTCCTATGCGACATAGAGCGACAGGCCCACGTAGCCCGTTTACTTTACCGCAAATGCGCCTCGTCCGACCCGGTTGAAAATCTCCGGTGGTGGAACACCGGCAAGGCCGAAGCCTCCGGACCGGGAGATAGGTACGTCAACCGTATTTTGGAAAGAAAACATGGGATGGGCCCCTTATGAATGATATCGGTAGGCCCATGGAACAGCTTTACGCCCGGTTTCTCGGGGATTTCAACACAGCCCAAGGGGACTTTCGGAAACAGGCTAAAATCAAAAGAGAGTATTCCGACCTCGCCCAACCCCTCATCCGCAAAATCTATTGCAACAAAAATCTGGATCTGTTTCTCGTCCGGGTTGGAGAAAACAAATGGAAGACCAAACACCGGATTTATCTTATTTCTCCGCGCAACTTCGGCATCGTGGAAGATGACTTCCTTACAGATCTTTGTTCGCGTGTCCCAGACTCTGACTGGTGGTATGCCTGCCTCGTCCACGACTGGCTTTACCAAAAGGCGGATTTGATAGGGAAAGCGGAGTTGTCCGTAACCCTGGGGCGGAAGAAGATAAAGACCGAGTTGGCGTTTGCCACCGGTAAAGCAGTTTTCCGCCGACTGGCGGACACGGATTTAATGTACCTGATGCGGGTCGTGAGCCATAAGTGGTACGCGGGAATTGCGTCTGTCGTGTACTTCCACGGGGTCCGGGTCTTCGGCTGGCTTCCATTCTGGAAAAAGTGATAGCCGCAGGCACTACACTCGCCCTTGCGACTACCACCCATTCCCCACGTCTTCGTCAGGCCACCGGCTCCCCGTACGCGAGAACATGAACCTCAGCCCCAAAAGTCCCTGCGCCCCCCGCTTCCCGAGAGTGCTGAATTACCTGCCCCGTGGCCATAGGCATCCGGAACGTGTAGATGGTTCCTCGGGTAGACGACGTGAAATTTGTAACGGCGGTGAACCACGTCTGACTGCCCGCGTCCACTCTAAACGACATGCCGATACCTACCGCTGTCGTGTCTTTCACAAACACACTCAGTTCCACCCACGTGGCGCTTGCCGACGTTGCCGATGTGAGGTCCAGGTTAGCCCATGTCGCAGTGGAACCCCCCGCGACAGCAAGCACCGCGGTGGAGGGGTTCGTGGCCGTCCAGACCAAAGCCCCGGTCGGGTCCGGCAAATCCCCGATATCCGAGATGTCGGACATAGTGAGAGCAGTCCCCTTGTCGCGCACAATGTCCCACGCCGCGGTCCCGGTGTTGTACTTTTTCAGAACGTTGTTCCCCGTGTCATACCACAAGGCGTCAGTGTCAGACGGCGCGGAAGCCGCCTGGGTCACGACGCCGGAGCCAGAAGCCATGTTCGCCTGAACGATATTGTTCGCTTCGACGGCCGCAGCTGATTCCACGAGCGCGGTAGCCGCGGCGACGAGCGCATTTAACTGCGTCACCAGCGTAGGTGAGGCCGCGAGAGCCGCATCCTGCACAAGGATAGTCAGCTTGTCTAGTCCGTGCATCAGACTGCTAGAGTTAAAAGGCTCTCCGGTCTCGAAGACCATTTCCTGCCCGTTGTCTACCTCCCGGACAATATACGAATCCTCGTCCTCGGTAGGCGGAGTCGTAAACGTGACAGTGCCTGTTTCCGCGTCGGTATCAAATGCAACAGTATAATCCGTCCCAAGCGCCTGTAGTGTTTGAGTCTCTGGATCGGTAGTCGTGTCTATCTTAAAAACTTTGACGTCCGTTTCCAGAAAAAGTTTAAACGCAAAATCGAAAGCGTCCTTGGAGCCGTTGCCCGACTCGCGGGCCGACCCGACGGATGTTCTGGCCGTTACAGTCATGGCACTCCTCCTATTCTTCCTCTGTTAAAAGTTCCCCAACCTGCCGTATGAACCCCGGGAGGAATTTACGGAATTTATCTCCGGTCCTTTCCCATTTTTCTTCGGCGTCGTCTTCGTCCCCAAATACTTCCAAAGCTACCGCGTGAAGACCCGTACTAAGGAGTTCGGTCAGTCTGCCCAGTTTGTTGAGCATCGCCGCCGGTGAAGCCGTCCATCCCGACAAAACCCGCACGGCGCCGAAGATACTGAGCCATTCGGATATGGCCCTGTATGCGAGTTTAGACATGAAAGTAGGTTCATCGTCTTCGTCATTCTGCCGCATGAACATGAGCGCGGTTACCCCCGCGCCTATCACGTGGAAGGTACGGTACAACTCCGATACCGCTTGCGGGTCCATTTTAACTTTGTCCCCGCTTAACCGCTTGACGAGCTCGGCGAAATTGTTCACCTCCGTTCTGATGATCGGAACAACCCACTTGCGATATCGGAATACTTCCTTAGCCTCCAGCGACGAGCCAACAAGAGACTTGTAGTCCCCGACGACTCTCCACCGCGCCATATGCTGATGAATCTCGTTCAAGCGCTCAGGCGAAATCTCGCCGACCCGGAGTTCTTCCGGCGTCACCATATTCAGCAATTCTATGTTATCAAATACCCGCTTCCCGAGGGAGAACAAAACAAACGACGAATCATAGAGTTTGGATGGCACGGACACATCCGGGTCTTTCCACAGTGCGTTTTCGCCCCGAATAAGATTCTGGTCGAGCAACACCCTTTCGTATTTACGAATCAAATCCCGGCCCGCTTTGGTAGCCCAGCGTTTACTCCCTACCGCTATGCCGCCCGCTCCTTGCCCCAGGTAGACTGACATGCCTTCACCCACCCACGACGTAAGCCCGGCCTTGATATTCATACCCAAATCCCATATAGACATCACAGCCCCGAACATCCGGATAAATGAGGCGATGGCTGGCGCACGTTCGGCGACAAGCATCAAAGGCTTCCCATCGATCTTCATCTCTAAAAATTTTGTGTAGAAGTCCGCGAGATTGGGATCTTCCAACCCCTGCGTCAATGCGCCAAGTAAGGGCCGCACGTTATCGGTTTCCTGCTTCTTCACGAAAGCGCGGACATACCGCATAAACACTTCGCCTACGTTAAGCGACGGGTCCACTTTGCCGGTACGTCGCATAAGAAATCTGAAATAGCCTTGCGACGACAGGCTCCGGCCCTTGGCGTCCACAGGCGGCGGCATCATCTTCGCCACCTCATCCTCAAACCCACGGAACAGAGTTTTGACAGCCGCGCCGTATTTCCCCTCCCGAACATTCTCAAGGAAGCCCTTACGGATATGCGGAATATATGCCTCCACAAATTTCTGCGCGGCATTCTGCTCCTCGAAGTACTGACGCATCTCCTGATACGTGCGTTCCATGTATTCCGCCGCCGTCAGTTCTTCCGAAGTCATATCCGCCACGAGTTCGGCCAAACGCGCCGGGTCCTCTTCGGACAACCAGTCGAAGATTCTTTTGTTCTGGGGCGCAAGCATATTGCCGAACCGGTAAGCCAGCCCCTCTACCTTCACCCTGCTCTTATACGCCGCGTACATCAGAGCGCGACGGGTGCTGTCAATCTCCTTGACGCGCTCGGAGGCCCGCTTCAGCGCCGGTCCGAGAACATCGCCCATGACTTTGTAGAACGGATTGCGTTTCTCAAGGGATAGTTCGTTGCGAAAAAAATCCCACTGCGTATATGAAGACGCTTTGATTTCCGCCACGATTTCGTCTATACTCGCGTCAACCCCCGTCTTTTCTTTGTATCTCCTGGCGGCCCACTGGTCTACGTCATTCTCCGTGACGAAAGTTTCTCCCAGTTTGCGAAGTTCCGCCGACCGTTGCGTCGTCAGCACCTTGTCATCCAGCCGAATCTCCTGCATCTTCCTGTAGACAGGAAGCAGTTCGTCTGGTGTGGCTTTACTCATAGAAGCGATACCCAGGATGTTTGCTACCCGATCGTAATGCAAAATACGGCGCTGCCGCCCCAAAAGCGAGATACCCCGCTGGATGAGCTGTTTGTCCCGAGTCGTTCGGGCCGTAGTCGAAAGCCGGTCCATGAACCCACCAAACTGAGTGTCCGTCATCCTTAGAATATCGACCTTCCCCATTAGCTTACGAACGGCGTTGTTTGTCATTCCCAACTGTTGCGAAACAGATTTCACCTGCTCGGACCGCATCTTATCACGTTCGCGAATCGCGGATTTGATTTCGGACTGGAGTTGCTGCACGGTCGCAGAGGCTTTAACCCCCGGTTCCGCTTCGCCACCCTGCTCCGCAAGGCGACGTATCTTCCGCTCCACCTCGACCCCGCGTTTCGAAAGGGCGATGACGCGCTTATCGATGACCGCAAACGCTTTCTTCATATCGTCAAACCTCGCGGTTTTCTCGTATAGATTTTTCATGGTGTCCCGTGCCGAAGCGATATTCTTGTCGAACTGCGTGTTGCGAATGCGCTCCGTGTCCCGCAAAACCTTACGCGCTTTATCGACCCGCCCCTGCGGCCATGCCGCTTTCCGTCGAGCCATAACATCGCCATGCCACTTTTTGAGCTGGGCGATTCTTTCCTCCGCATACCCGCGCTTCAGCGTTTGCGCCAGCGGGATTCCGTCCTTCCTGCTCTGCTCCGGGCCCATGCTTTCCCCCAGCGCCTTGAGCGCACGGATTTCGTTGTCGGTTTTGCTTTCTACCCGCTGTATTTCTTCCGTGATTTCGTTGGGAGTCACGTCCTGCTTGAGTTCGTCTATGCGGCGTTGCTCTTCGTCCAGTCTCTTGCGTTGTCGTTCGATATTCCCGGCAAACGTTTCTTTGTCTTTGATAAGCCTGTCAACGCGTTTCCCCGCGGCTTCCGCGTCCCGTACATACTGTCCTTTCCCGCGGGCCACGTCTTGCGCCACTCGTTCCCGCGTCCCTACCAAGCCCGTCAGTTCTTTGTCAATGGACGCTTTCTCGGTCTTGAGCGTTTCCCTTTTAGCTTTGGCGATAAAATCGGCCTGCTCTTTCGGGGTTGCCGGGGCCTCCACTTCCTGAGCCGGACGCTTCCCCCGCTTGCTCCGCGCTTCTTCCAACTTACCGTAGGATTCCCGTGCTTGCGTAATACGCTTTTCCGCGTCCTGAAGCTGCAGGGTCTGTTCTTCTGTGTACGGGCCAGGGCCATACTTCTCGCGTAAATCCGCCCACTCCCCGAGCGCGGTAACTTCGTCCACCCGCGCCGAAGCTATCTTCCCGCGTTCTCTGGCGTCGCGGACAAGCTGGCCTATCTCTCTGCGTTTTTCCACAACTTTCTTGGCCGCGGCGTCCGTCCGGGTTTTGCCCCCCTCTGTATCCGCCAAAGGACTCTCTAGCGTTCGAATTGCTTCGTCGGTAAGTGCGGCAAGTTCCTCCCGGGCTTTCATAACCTCCGGCATTCTCTGCTCCGCTTCCGACAGCACAGGACCGCTGGTGTTCGCTTCCGGCGTCGGAGCAGCCAGTTTCTTGCCAGTCTTGAGTTCCACCGCCTGCCGTATCGCGGACATACTTTCCCCAGCGATTCCTACCGCACCCATGCCGACGCTCTGCTCCAGTTCCTGCCCGACGCGTTCCCATATGTCTTTCGAAGTAGGCATAGCGTTCGGTTTCTCCTCAATCCACGACGCTACCGCCTTGCCGAACAGCGACGCCGCGGCCTGGGACAAATTCTCCGCCGCGATATTACTCACATCTTTCCCCGCCCGGACCAAAAAATTTTTCCCGATGCTCCAAAGATTCTTGGGGGATGCGAGGACGTGCTTGGCGAAGCCTCTAGCCACACTCCCGGACATGACTCGGACCCCCATGACGTTCAGCAGCCCCGCGATCCCGCCTGAGACCGTTGCAATCGGTCGCGCAACTTCGTCAGAAATATCGGCCTGCCGCATTTCAATATAGTCCATGCCCTGGTATAGTTCAGCGATCCTCTGGTATGCTCTGCCCTGGAAAGCAAATGCGGCCGCCGCGATTGCCGTCGCTTCGTCAATGACTGGAATCGGAGAAAGTGCCGCGCCGATGATAAAAGGGGAAGCTAAGGCAAAAGACTTCGAGCCTGCATCCGCCGCCTCCATAAGTTGCGGGACCACACCCGCAAACATGCCCACAACCGCTCTGACCGGGTCTTCGTGGAGGTGAGCCTGCCGCACAGACAGAGAGTTCTCCTGCATTGACAAGGCCCGCTTCGCCTCGTTGAATCCTGTTTCGGGGTCCATTTGCCCTTTGATAACGGCAGACCCGTACATGCCCGCCAGGGTGTTCGAGACACCCATCCGATACTGGGATTGGACATACCCCCAAAATGATACCTCGTCCGGCTCGAAGAAAAACTCCGAACCGTCCAAGTCTTTAAAAGGGACAACGGGACGCATGGTCGTGAGGTTAGGTTTATCTTCCGGCGGGGTGGTTTCTCCGGTCGTCTGATCGAGAATTACGGGTTTCCAATCCCCTAGGGAAGATTTTTCCCGCTGAGGAGCCAAAGCCGAAGACGCACTGGTATCAAGCTCGAACGCGCTCATCGTACTTGTTTCTCCCCCTTAGCCGTAACCAAGAAGATACGCCCCTTATCGTCCATGGCGAAACGTTCTTCCGATTCCGACAAGTTTCCGAACACGCGGGGATTGACCTCCGCGAAATATCCGCGCAGAGTTTTCTGCGCCAAATTAAGGTAATCCGCTTCTGGCATGCTGTCCGGGTCCATCGGGTACGCGGTCTTCTTCCGGGAGGATACCGCGTTGTCGTACTGCATCTGGAGCCGCCCCTCCACTGCTTTCTTTTCGTCATCCGTCATACCCGGCATATCGTCCACCCGATTGCGGATAACGATATACCCGTTCCCGTAACCCCCACGGCTAAAGGGGTAGTTGCTGTAGTCCCCGTCGTCGCGCGCCGCAATTTTAGCCACGTGCTTAAGCGCGTTCTGCATCAAATTCTTGCGAGTGGATTTCCGGATAAGCCCGTCGGACCACGCTTTGTTTATGTCATGCACTATCTTGTTCACTTGCGCGACTTTTGTTTTACGCGGGAGTTTGCCGTTCTTGGTTAGAGTAGCTTCATGTATAGTCTCGCGCAAACTGCTTATAAGCCCGTCGTCTTCAACGACGTTATCATCGTTGCGGTTGAGCAAGGCAGTCATAATGCTGGCATTACTCTCCATCTCCAAATCAATTTGCGCCAGCTTTTCCTGCTGGTCCTCTTTGCTCAACATCGCAAACTGCGGGTCCGAGAGCCACTGCACCTTCGTGTCTTTCAGATTCTGCTCCTTCTCCGCGAAATGCCCTGCCGCTTTCACGTAGTCCCCTTCGTCAAGCATGGTCTGAACTTCCGTGCTGAAATGGTCCCAGCAAATATTGGCGAGAAAGCGGGTCTGCGTTACGTCGGTTTGATTTCGGGCCGCAGTGACGGCTTTGCCCCGCATCTGGAACTTCTCGTCTGGGGGGATGAATACGTCATACTTCCCAGACTCAATCTGCTTGAACGCCTCGTAAGGTTTGTTCAGCAGCAGACTGTCCAGATACGATTTCACAATCTGAGTCGAGCCTTTCTCGAACTGGATGGTCGTTTCTTTCGCGCCAAGCACCGCACTCACGGGCTTCATAAAATCACTGAAGGCGAGCAGAGCTTTATCCGGGCTTCCTTCCTCGATGGCGAGACGGGAGAATTTAAGAGACGCTGACGATACATTCGCCGCGGTATTACTGATATTCTCTGACGTTTCCCAGCCCCCGTGCTGTTGCGCCAACGTGTTCTTCATCTTCTGGTATTCCAGCGTAGCCAGCCCTTGCGCTTCTTTCGACGGCATAGCCTTGATCACTTGGCTCACGTCGGTGTCCAGCGCTTTCAGATACGCGGTTCCGGTATCCAGCGGTGCGCCGGAGTTGGCTTCCCGGAAATTCCGGGTGGTTCTGCTCACCGCGAGTTGGATGTCCGGCATCGCTCCCGCCGCCTCAATCCCCGCGGAAATCTGACGCTCCGCCCGCTTCGCTTCAACGACCTTGGATGCTGTGTCCGCGAGCTCCCATCCAAGTTGCGCGAGCTTGCCTGCGGAGCCTACCATCTGGAAAGACTGCTGTGACTGCTGGGCCATCTGCCGTGCCGCCACGCCAAGCACGGACGACGCGGTTCTGTCCGTGGACAAATCCGCACCGGTGAAGACGGAATTCCTCGCGCTGTTTGAAAGTGTAGCCATTACCCCAGTATCCCTTTTATATTAAAATAATCGTAAGCACTGGTCCCTTTTATATTAAAATAATCGTAAGCACTGGTCCCTTTCGCGGTAGTCGTCGCCCCCGCCCCGCCCAAAGACATTCGCGCACCCAGCGTGGCGATCGACGTGACACCCGAGACGATTGTATCAAGCATACCAAGACCCGCAAGCGTAGACTGGTTGGACGCAGTGGACCGGGTGCCGTAGGCACCCCACTTACCGCTGAGGAGCGCTCCGTAGCCCTGAAGCCGCAGGGTCTTGGCCTGCTGTTGCCGGAGAGCGAATACCGAGTCCGCTTTGCCATAAAGGTATTCGGTGTTCTGCTTCGCGAAACCTACCTTCATCTCCTCCTGCGTGATTTCGTTCGAGAGCGCCTGGTTCCTCACCTGCGCGTTGTAAACCTGCTCCTGCATTATGAGCAAAGGGGAGTCCGAGAGGTCTACCCCGTTCACGACAAACTTCAGACGCTGACGTATGGCGGCTTTGCGGTTCTCGTCCGCCTGAATCGCGGCGAGGCGTTTGTCCGTGGCAAGGGAGACTTCCGACAGCGCGGTATCCGCCTCCATCTGCATAGCCTGCATCAGCGTTTCGGACCGTTCGAGCGCGGACTGCCCTAAAAGCATATTGGACTGGATGGTGCTTTCCATCAGCCCGATACGCCCCTGCATTTCGGAGAGCATGGCCGATATTTCAGCCTGCTTCTCCGCCTTGTCTCGGAGTCTGCTCTGTTCGGACAGCGACACCGCCGTTGCCCCCACCCCGAAAATCGTTGCAATCGGAACTACTGCCGCTCCCATCAGTATACCCTCGCCCAAAGGTTATATGTTTCCCCGGTTGGCGCAAAATTGCGCATCGTGCCTTCCTTCTCGAATCCAAGCCACGCGCACCATTTATCGTGCGTCTCGTCCGCCAATGCTGTAATCTGCACACGTTTCGGCTTCGCCCACCGCAAAAACTCATTCAGAAAAAATTTAATCGAACGCAAAAAAGCCATCTTGTTTTTGGACGCTTCCTTGGCCGGGATTATCCAGACCTCGTAACTGCCTTCCCAAAATTCATGATACCCCATAAAACCCATGATAGTATTATCCTGCACTAAAGTCATCACTCTTTTCGCCTGGCATGCCGCGGTAAGCAAAGTCGTGTATACTTCCGGATGTGCCAACGCTATTTTATTCTCGTGTTCTCTTAGGTGGATTATACTGCAATGGAAAGGCTCGAACGGAACTGCCTTAAGCATTTCCGACCTCCATCTCCACCGCGAGGTAAAGCACGGTGCAAGGCACGGGTTTGTCCTGGTAGATGTACATATTCTTTGTGGTCGCCGGGGAGGAATCCGCCCCCGAAGCCTCGTGGACTCTGGTCTGCAAGATATTAGGCCAATCGATAGTCTGATCCGAATACGTGGTGACAAACGACTTCAGATTGTAAAGTGAAGTCCCAAACCGACACCACCCGGTATTAAGGAATGCCAGATGGTATTTCTTCGCCAACGCCGTCCGAAAAACTGCATCCGTGCTAGAGACCGCAAGAGGTAGGGATTTAACGAATCCCCTGTATCGTAACCCCACCCATATCCGCCCGCCTTCGGTGCGCGACTCCCCCCCAATTACGTTTCCTACTACCACCTTACCGCCCGTTACCGTCTGGCTCGGCATAATGCGCCCGTCTGCGACGATATCGACTTCCGCGCCTTCCAGATGATGAAGCCCCGAGACCTCATGTGCCGTAATAATCCACGAGCCAGCAGGAATTGCGTCTGTTGAGTCGAAGGGCCAATTCCCGTAAATGTCGCATTTGATTTCCGTTCCGCTATTCACAGCAGTGATGACCGCCCGGCCCCCGCCAGCGCCGTCTTCGTCGTAGCATTTCCATATCTCGTTGCCCACGTCTGTCGCGGAAAAAACAGAACCACTCGCTGTGAAAGTCACAGAGGACCCAGTGGTCGCAGTGGGGGACAACCCGACACCGGCATCACTGCCCCGAGCGGTTCCGTCATAGTATACTGCGGAATCCAAATGACAAGCCTGGCTCTGCACTTCGAACGTAGCGTTGTTGAAATTCTGGGTGTCAGTATCCTCCACGCCCGAGAAAAAATCACTCCGCGTCGGGTAAACCTTCGGGGTGTCCATGTACTCCACGGTGCGCTTGACAGACCCGGCTACTGTTCTTTCCACAACAAGCCAAAGTCTGTCGTACTCCCCGTCCAGAGGTTCGACGCACACGCTCAAGGTCTTCACCTCGTCCCCCGCCGGAGTAATCCTGAACCATCCGGACACGTCTTCCTTTGGCTTGAAGGTAACGCCTACCAAACGCCCGTCATTGCAAGTGGCCCACACAATGTCGGGTCTCCCACTCTGAAACGCGAGTTGCTTTATCCCACTGTTCACAATATGCTCGGATACCAGATTCCTGTCCACGGAGATGTAGTCATCGGACAGCATGTCATACTCGAACGACCGAAGAACCAAACCCCCACGTTGCGCGTAAACGATAACGTTGCTGTTCGGTATCGGAATAGCGGTTTCATTCACACCGGCGGAATCCATCGGTTTAACGAGAATGCTATCTGGCGCGATCGCCGCATCAGTGCCGCCTTGCAGCTTCGATAATCCGCCATACGTCCCGGCTACGAGAAATTTGTTGTTCCCGCAAAGCCACCGCACTGCGTCCACTTTGCCGTTTACAGGCGCGAGGGAGAGAATGACCGCATGATCCGGGTCCGTCCCCACCGTGAAATCGCCGTATCGCGGAACGCCGTCCTCGTCCGGAGCGCGAGACAACGCCACAAGCTCGGTATTGTTGTTCGTGGCCGCGAGAACAAATCTGCCCTCGTAGAAACCACAGCAACCCATATAGTTGTTCGATGAAGAAAAAATCGCGGTAGGCGTTCCCGGGGACGTATTGTCCTCGGTCAGCGTCGCATCCGATATGGTGAACTCCGTGGCCGAGGTGCGGACCAACTGCTTTGTCTTTGTCCCCTTCTCAGTAATGAACATCGTGTCCGCGTTCTGGGTGAACCGGAGCTTATAAAACTGCGTTGCGGTATAAGGGGAAGCCACGTACACTGTCGGGGTCGCAGTGCCGCCGGAAGACCATGCCGTAAGCCCTGACGTGTCGAAATCCCCGGTGCCGTCGCCATACCCATCCTGCAGAGAGAAGGTGTTGTCGGTGAGCTTGGTGATGTAGAACCACCTGCCGTTCACCCCCGAAAAGCCGTCGTCATCTTCCATCCCCACAACGCCGTCGATGTAGATGTAATCACCATTGGCAAGGCCATGGCCCGTTATGGTCACGACCCCCGGGTCCGCCCGGGATATGCCCTCGATGTTAAGTGCCGTATCCACAACCCTCGCGCCGTTGGCGTAAAAATGAAAGCGGTCGTCCGTGATTTCAATAGCATACCACTGCTCGTCATTGTAATGGAACCACGCGAAAGTCGCTACCTGATTTTTGTAAGTCATACCTGCGAAGGGCATGCCCGGTCTATACTCCAGAGGCCCGGAGGTATGAATGAGAAAGTTGTCGCAACGCTCGAGGCCCGACTGGTAAACCTGAAGGTCAGAACGCCCGGCGAGTTTCGGGGACAGTTCTCCCGCCGCGAAATTGGAAATGATGGATGAGACGCGGGTAGGCATGTTACGCCTCCTCCGCCGCCTCATTGACCGCAGTTGTCATATTGCCATAGCGCATCTGCGTATAGCGACTGCGCCGCACGTGCTTAATCGGGGTTTCCTGCGAATTGGTTTCGCGAGCGGAGGCTTCGACGTCAAAAGCAAGAGCGATTATATTCCGCACTCTCTGCTCGTCTTTGTTGAGCCAGTACCCGATGCGCGAGGCAAGGACAAGACTCAGAAGTTCAACGAATATCGGGTCGTAGCTTACAACCCTCTCGTTGTCGTAAATGTACTGGATGTTGATGGCTGTCGCGCCATCCGCGTTCATCAGTATCTGCCCGGACTCGATGGAGTAGTCCAGCGTCCCTTCCGCGGATTCCACTCCATCGGAGTTCACCGCGAGGATACGGACAAAATCATTGGGAAGATTATATGCGTCGGTGTACCCGAAAGGGGGACTTTCCGCATCGCGGGAAACAGTCGCCCTTTTCCGGGCGAAGTTCCACGCGGCTTTGCGCAAGACCGCTTGCCGACAGATGTCGTAGAAAAGGGCGCATGCGCGTTCTTCATCCGACGTAGGAGCAACGATACTCGTTATCTTCGATACGTCAATCCCTAGGTGCCCCACCGCCATGCGGCATATCTGAGTCGCGGATGTGATCTCCATATCCTTGCCTTTCAGAAGGGATACAGAACCGGGGGTTTAAGGCCCCGGCTCCGTACCCTTAGAACCTGAGTGTTACGGCTGAATCCAAGTGACGACAACAGTCATGGAACCCGTCGCCGTACCGCGGGTAGTACCCGTGATAGCGAGGTCAAATGCGGCCCACTTGTTAGTCGATTTAGTGTAGCCCGCAAACTCGTACGCCTTCTTGCCGAGATTCGCGATATCGACTGCATTCATCCCCCCGGCCTTAGCACTGATCGCGACACCCGCATGCGGGTCCGCCGACGCAAGAAAGCAGTTCGCATCGATAACCGCACCGGCCATATCTCCGTCCAGCGTATGGTACAGCCCGATTTCCATAGCCGTGAACCCAGCCATGGCATCGCAACAGTACTGGATGTCGAGGATAACTGCCTCCGCCGGAAGATTCGGCAGAATACGAAGCACCGACCCATCCACGTCGGTTGCCGCAAACTCGAACGGAATCACCGAGGTATTCGGTTTGTAACCGAATAGGTTGGTGTTCGCCGCAAACTCACTCGTGATAACCTTCCTGTCAATAGCCATAGTAGAGCCCTCCTAGTTGAATGTCATTCCGTCGGTTAAGACGCGACGGTCAGGTTAAACTGCTGGATTTTCTTGCCTTCCTCGCGGGTCGCGCCCATGATGAAGTTGACCTTAAGCAGTTTGGAATTGACTGCGGCCTTCACTGCATCCTGGTCGTAGATACCGACCGTTTTGTCGAGCACGATACCAAGACGAATAGCGCCCTTGGCCGCGCAGAAACTGCGACGGACAAGACTGGCTTCCGTGAGCATCGGACGCGGAACTGTGATAGCCGCATCGGAACCCGCGAAGCGGATGAACTTGAAGCCCGCGCCGCTCGCGATTTTACCGTTCTCGATGACGAGAGTGTTGGTGTAGTCCCGACTCGTGAACTCCTGTTCCTTCATGAACGCGGTGTGCTCGGTACCGGTGATCCCGATATACGCTTCCATGTCCCCGTCGTTGTTGACTTCGTTGTTGATGAAATTCTGACTCAGAGAAAGCAACGTCTCGTACGTCGCGCCGGAAGTGCCGTCAACGGTGAGAACGCCGTCTGACGCCGCGGAAGTCGCGGTCGTGCCTTCTACGCCGGTGTAAACCGTCGCGAACATGGCCGCGTAAATAATACGGTCCCTTTCGCGGTTGCAAGCGTAAACGCACTGCTCAAGGAAGGCAGACGACGGGTCCTGCGTGATTTTCTTGAGCATGTCCCCGTCCACGCGGATAGCGATGACATAAGACTTCCACTGCCACTTCCGGCGGAACTGCTCAATTTCCTGTTCCGGAATGTCAGCATGCGCTCCGGAAATCTCTTGTGCTTCAATAGTTCCAACGCCGTCGTAATACTGTTCTTTGCCCTGAAGCGGAACAACAGTCGCAAGTTCGTTGAGTCTCGATTGGGTCTGCTGCATCTTGGCAATAAAGCCAGTCTCGAACGCAAGCAGAGCGGCCTGAGACATCTGAAGGGTATCAGCCATAATAGTATCCTCCGTTTTAAAAGTTCCAAATTCTACCGACCACAAATATCTTTGCGGAAGCGATACCCGGAACCCCGGACGCTACCATGGCCCTTGACGCAGGCCGGACGGCAACTTCTTGGCGGGTCTGTTGTCAGATTGTCCGCTTACATGTAATATATCCCGATTTTGCAACAAAATGCAATATTTATTTCAAATTGAAATACTTTGTTTCCAACTCTTTTATCTTGGCTTCGACTTCCCTGTGCCCGGGATGCATCTGGTTGGTCCACTCCGCAGTCTTCTTCAGCGCAACCATCGCGTTCATAACATCTTCCTTCGTCTGAAGCACATTCTGCGGCGCCGACCCCTGCACGGCGGAGGGTCTGTCCTCCGAAATATGCTTTGTCTGGATGCCATGCAGAACTGCGGCAAGCGCGACTTTCGCATCCGCATCAAGTTTCTCATATATCCCAGCGAACTCTTTGGGCGCAAATTCATTGAACAGCGCCGCCGACTGCGCGAGCACCTTGTCCCGGTCCGCGCCAAACAGCGAAGTGACCTTAGTCTGAAACTGTTGCTTCTGTTCCGCAATCTTAAGCGTCTTCGCAGCTTCATCTTCCTCATATAATTTAGCCACCACCGCGTCAAATCCTTCCGCGACCATTTTCGCCTGCTTGACCGGAAGCCCTGCTTTGAAACACACCTGGGCCATCGCCTTGCGGAAGCTCGCATCCGGAGCGTCATCTTTCACCACGAACCCATACGCTGCCTCGTTCTCCGGGCGGATGCGCTTAAAGTATGTCTCCCACTCTTCCGCCGGAGCGTCCACCGCTGGCAGATTGTTCTTTTTACCGAGCAGAGTCTGAGCACCGTCGAAGGCCTTGAACAGGTCCTCCGTGCTCTTGATATTCTGCATGTACGGTTTGTTACGAATCTCCTCCGGCGCTGCGCTCACCAAAGCCCCGAAGTCTATCGTCGAGGCCGCAGGGGGAGTCTGACCCTCCGCGGGTTTCTGTTCCTCCGGGGATGTCCCCACCCCAAAGATATCACTGCCCAGCTGTTCCGTCTCCTGTTCCGTTGTCTGCCCGCTCATAATCGCCTCCCCCTGTTTGCCGTTCCACGGCCATTCTCGTTTCGTCCGTCATATGCGCCCGGAGCCATTGGTACAGCCCCTTGAACGCCTCCACGAACATCGTGGTTTCCAAATCTACTCTTCCGTCCTTGGCGTAGCTCACACTGCTCCGCCCAAATTCGGATTGCCTGAACACCGCCCGGAGAATACGAAGCCCCGCCTCGTCCTGCGCGAGCGCCGCCAAGTCGCGCTTCATCTGCAACTGCGTTTCCATAGCGGCTTTCGCCGCCGCCAGATTCCTTTCTTTCCGTGCATCCTCGATTTCAAAACTGTTCATCTGTTCACCAACCCGTTAGGTTTAGATGCGTTTATCATAGCCGCGTTCGCGTTCGCCTGGTTAAGCACTGCCTTGGATTGCTGTTCCTGCGCGGATATTTGCATCTGCTGCTGTTGCATCTTCGCCCGCGCTTCCCGTATCTCGCTGACTTTATCTTCCGCGACACGAAGCACGGACGGAGCGCCGGACAGCCGCACGACTTCGCGCAACGCCTCGTCCGCGTTCAGAAAATCCAACGCTTCGGGCTTGATGCCCGCTATGACCGTCGCTTCCTGCAAGGTGGAGAAAATGCCACTGAGCTGTTCGCTGTCCATGATGCGCTTGGCCGGGGACACGAATTCTATGTCGTAAACATCGCGTCCTTCCGCGATGGCCTGCGCCACCGGGCCGGGCAGATACCGCACCGGAGCGCCCATTTGCGTTAGTTTCGCTTCCGCCGCGGAGCCTTCGGTCACACCCAGCAGGCCCGCGCGAAAACAGATGTCCGCGGCGCGAGTAATGAGCGGGGTGAACAACTCCACAAGCTGACGCGCATACATCGGAGAAAGAGATTCCCCGCGAAGCCCGTTCCTGATGTTGGCTTCCGTAGCGGTACTGCGCTGACTGTCCGCCATGAAATCCAAAAGCCTGTCAAGGAAAAATGCTTCGCGGATGCTCTGCTTAAGTTCCTGTTTGAGAAGCATCGGGGCTTGCAGTTCCTTGCCATCCTGCAACGGCTCGATAGGCCGCACGTTGGCGAACGGCCCCGACGCGCTCACAACCACAATACCGCCGGGACTCGTATTGAGGACCTTGCCGTTCCCGACAAGCGCCCCATCGCGGATCATCAGCGTCGGGTCGAGAGACTGCTCGGTCGCCAGATTCAGCGCCTCGGACATCCCGTTTATCTGCCAGATGTCAGGAAGCGCATCCATGCCCGGCGACCGACCGTATGTTTCCCCGATAGCCTTCGAGAACCGGGTGAAGAAAATAGGCATGCCGTCAAACCCGCTTTCGCGGATAATGTGCTTGGCCTCACGCTCAATGTGGTAAGACGCATACGGCATGTTCCGCACCCCGCTCATATCCGGATTACGTTCGAGCGGATCACGCGGCTCGATGGCCCAGAGGATCTCCACCTTGTCGGTAAACTTGTTCTGGTTATATTTGTCGCGGATCTTTTCGCTCATCGCGTCTATGCCAAATTCCATCACAGCTTGTCGTACTGTTTTTTCTTCGAGAATGTAAACGGTATCAACATACCCATTACGGCCTTCGAGGATCGAGGACACGCGGATGTCAAAAGACCGGCAGTAGAAAGGGACCATGTAGTTACCAGGATTCTCGAACATCCCTACCCCGCTTGTGCCGAACGACGCCTGGTCGAGCATGTACTCATGAAGCGACGTGTTGAGTCCGGCCTCCGGTCTGTCCATAAAGCGGGTCAGCATGGCGGTGGCCCATTCGTAATAATCTTTGACTTCTTCCGTTTCCGGGATGTCGAAAGGCCGGGTCAGCTTGAACGTCTTCACCCCCGACGGCCACAGCGCACCGAGGAACGCGGACACAAACGAAGTCATGGCCTTGGGAGCGGTAGAGTCGAATACCTGCCGGTTCAGAACCATCCCCTCCGCCGGGTTCTTGACGTTGAAATTATACTTCCGCATATGAATGTACCGCGCAATGTCGGTCCAGATGGATGTCCACTGGTTCTTGACATTGTGCGCTACGTCAAAACGCGAGAGAATCAATTCAATTTTGGGAGAAGACATATCATCCTCCTCAGTTCCCCAGGAGTTTAGGCCGCAGGGTGTTTACTTCACCGCCTATCGTGCCCCCTGTTTGTGTGGTGCTGATAAGTGAGGTGCGCCGTTTCCCGAGCGCGAGAATGGCTTTGCGTTTCTTGTCCGCCGCCGCCGTTTCCTCCGCCGCCGCCTTATCTTCAGCGGCTTTCGCCGCCGCGAGAGTTTGGGACAACTGAGACGCGTATATCGCTGTCTGCGCCTGGGACGAGGAAATCATCTCCCGCATCAGCTTCAGAGATTCCGCAGACGCAGCTGCAGTCTGCTGTTCCAGCGCGGTAGTCTCGTCAATGAGACCCTCCTTGGCCGCGGAGGCCACTTTGCCTGTTTGGAGCCGATACCACAGAGATCCGTTCTCCCACGAATTACGAGCCATGTTATTTCACCTTTCTCGTTCTGTCCGCCGAACGGAGAGAACTCAGTACGCTGAGGGAACCGCCCCCTCCGCCGTTGCTTCTCGTGTACCCGCCGCCCAAATCCAGCACGAATGTATCCTGCTCAGAGCGCACAGGCTCCGCGAATGTCAGCACCAGCGCGTCCACCAAATCAGGAGAGCGCCCGTTGTTCGCCCTCTTTATTTCGTCTTTGCCGGGCAAAAGACGCTTTGACTCGCTTCGGTATTTGAACTCCGGTACGATGGAAAGTTCCGCATGCAGGTCGTCCCTGTCCGGTATCGACACGGTGCCCGGACGCCGCAGTTCTCCGCCCCGGAGCCAATCCTGCAAGAGACCGTACATCTCTGCCCGCTTATTCGCGTACCGCGTTTCGTCTAGAGGTTTCTCCGCAAAATGAACCGGTACCACGATTCTACCGTATCCCATTTCCCTAAGTCTATCATAAAACGCGTATTCATTCGTGGTGTCGATAAACACTCGCAAAGGCTTTTCCTGCTCAATCATGGCCGCGAGTTTACCTGCCGCCGACATAGGAGACCCCGCATTCTCCCACACAGTAGGGTTGAACGCTTCGCGTCCACGCCGACGGAATATGACGAATCTGTCCCCCGTGCGGCCCGGGTCAACACCGAAGACGAGGGGCGCGGATTCGTCCCGGACACCAGACTTGCGGGCCGCTATGACTTCAGGGACAGGAAACAGTCCTCCGCCGGAGGTCTGGAAGGCCTCCATGATATTGCAGGGGTATTCCTGCCTGGTCTTGTTTACCCCCAAATCCTCCATCTTGTTCCGATACCAGAAAAGCTGTTCGTCGCTCGTAAGCCCGTCCGCGCTATACAGCCGCACCAGTTCTTCTTCCTGCTCGGTGCGGACGAAACGCTCGCCGACCGGGAGGCGGGTCCGGTATTCGGGCTGCCAGAACCATGGGATGAAAACCACTTCGTAAGAGCCTTTGCCTTCGAGCGCGGTCATGCACATCTCATAAAAGCGATTGGTCATGCCGTTGGCGGTGGACTCCAGGATGATAGCAGTCCCAGGCATTTCCGCGATGGTATTGCCCAGCCCCGCAAGAATCTCGGAGCCATGTTCCCAGAACGCCGCTTCGGAGCCGTGCAGATACTGGATGGTGGCGCCCCGGCCTATCTCCTCCGAACCTGCCGTTCCCGCCGTTATCTGGTTCCCCGCACCGGGGCAGTTGGAGAAGGTGAGACCGAAGATGTTGAGGTCCGCCAGCTCCACTGGGCACTGGAACCCAGAGGGCAGATTGCGCGGGTAGTTCTTGACGAAATGATGGAATTTCTGGAACAGGAAATGCGTTGAGGATTTGATGTGCGCCAGTATGTAGGCATTAAGCCCCGGCCTGTTCTGGCACTCGAAAAAGATGTCGCTCTCCACCCCGGTCGAAACGAACTGCTGCCTGCCTTTGACGATTATCTGACGCACCATCCCCCTGCGCCTGCGCTGTTCCGTGCGATGCGCGTGGATGAACATCTGCGCCTTGCTAAGAACGAGCGGGACCACAGGCCCCGGGTTCTTGGGCGGTATGCGGAGACAGTGCCGAGCATAGAACGGAAAGTCGGTGCGAAGACGCTGGACCACTTCCCCCGCGGTGAGGCGAGTCGGGGCCGCAGGATCGTTAAACAACATCGCGAGGATGTCGTCCACCCCGTCAATAGGGGTCTGCGTCTGGTTCTGCACTGAGGGGTTTCTCCATTTCTATGACCTGGTTCGACGCTCTCATCTTCCGCTCGTCCTCCGCGATTTTCTGAGCCCACGCGTCCGCGGTGATATCAATCGCTTCGTCGCCCGGTAACGGACGCTTCGGCACGACGCCGCTGAACGCCCCGGAAGACACTTTGGACAACAGTTCCGTGACTTGGGCGGGGGAACCTCCCCTCGCCGCTTTCTGCGCCATTTTGATAAGCATGACCTCGACGCACGGGCGCCCTATGAGCGCAAGGTCCTCGGGGTCCGGGTTGTCAGGGTCGCCCTTGGGTATGTAAGGCTGGAGAAGGGCCGCCTGCGCCAGTTCCCCGATACACTGGGGCGTAAGGGAAGCCCGAAGATTAATCCTGAGCTTTCCGTCCACCATTTCGACCATGGGCGCGTAAACAACCGCGGTGAGGGGGATAGAGGGAGAACGGACTTCATCCGGGTCCCGTTCCTGCTCTACCCCGCTCTTGAGCCTTCTCATGCGTTACACCCCGCCCAGCATGTCGTCCGGGAGTTGGGGCCCGGAGGATTTATCTTTCCTGGTCTGCTTTTTTGGAGCGGTTCCTCCGGGCACGGGGGTTCCCACCTTCACGCCCGTGAGGTCTTCCACAGCCGTATTGTCGGGCTTGGCCGCGGCGGAGTCATCTTCCCCATCGAGGCCGTTGAGACGCAGGAGGGTTTCGCGGTCGAAAATGCGCTTGATGAGCGCGGCTTCCCTGGTTTTGAACTCCTGAAGCTCTTTGTTCTGTGTGTCGAGCGGGACAGACGCGAGGCGGAGCATGAGTTCCTTGCCGCGCTGAACCGCGTCTCTGCGGGTCTGGAGGTCAGGATATGCCCCGAGCTCGACGGGGAGTTCTTCGTTCTGCACGATGCGCTCAAGCTGATGATTGCTCATGACGTTTATCGGGAGTTTGTTGCCAGACAGCCCGTCTATGCTTTCGAACCAAAGCTCCCGGAGGCCCGCGTAGCCCTCGAACATGGGGTCTCCCTGGGCTATCAGATGGCGGACCCTGAGCTCAAACAGGGTGCCCCGGATGACTGACCGCGCCTCGCTGGGAAGTTTGGCCGCAGGAATTTTGAAGATAAGGCCCTTGAAAGGTGCCGCGATCTTCCCTAACGCCCCCGCGTTCTTGTAGAAGGTTCCGTTGCATCTGTAAACCGCTACATCTTCCGTTTTCTTTTCCGTCTGCATTTCGCTCATGACCTGCTCCTTCTTCTTCTCTGGTTTGTAATTGGGCGGGGACTCCGCCACTGTCGTAATTATATCGCGTTTAGCCGCGAGTGGGCAAGTATATTTTTTGTGGCTCCCATGGCGCGGATCAAAAAAATATGACGCGGATCGAAAAATATGACGCGGGATATAACTCCCATAGCGCGGATCAAAAAAAAAATATGACGCGGATCGAAAAATATGACGCTGGATATAACTCCCATAACGCAGGGGAGTGGAATACCGCGCGGATCAAAAAATATGACGCGGGATATAACTCCCATAGCGCAGGGGAGTGGAATACCGCGCGGATCGAAAAATATGACGCGGGATATAACTCCCATGGCGCAGGGGAGTGGAATACAGCGCGGATTAAAAGGGGAAGGGGACCCCAACTAGTTCTACGCGCTACCGCCAAATGGGGGTGCCCGGGTCCCGAAATACCCCGGAGGGGGTGCAAGCGGCGCCGGCTGACGCTGACGCTGACGCTGGCTGGCTGGCTGGCTGGCTGGCTGGCTGGCTGGCTGGCTGACGCTGACGCTGGCTGGCTGGCGCTGGCGCTGGCGCTGGCGCTGGGGCTGAGGCTGAGGCTGAGGCTGGGGCTGAGGCTGAGGCTGAGGCTGAGGCTGGCGCTGGCTGGCTGGCGCTGGGGCTGAGGCTGAGGCTGAGGCTGAGGCTGAGGCTGAGGCTGAGGCTGACGCTGGGGCTGAGGCTGAGGCTGACGCTGACGCTGGCTGGCTGGCTGGCGCTGGCTGGCTGGCGCTGGGGCTGAGGCTGAGGCTGAGGCTGAGGCTGAGGCTGAGGCTGAGGCTGAGGCTGGCGCTGGCTGGCGCTGACTGGCTGGCGACAAACGAAACAGGTACGACAAATGCAACGAATGAAACAAGTGAGACAAATAGTACTAGGGGGACAGCCGGTGTCTCACTTTGTAAATGTTTGGCGCCGAAGGACTTACAGCAACGCATATTTGCCTTAGTTTTTGTAAGTCCTGAGCTCCCAATGACTTACCTCCATTTCCCCCCTGTCTCACTTGTCCCACTTGTTGCATTTGTCGTGCCACTATTTTTTGAATTTTTTTTAATTTTTT
>Ga0172381_10000646_pt1 | contig 42265 bp, 62 predicted proteins | sample Leawel6488metaG_FD_119754 | JGI IMG/M metagenome (GOLD analysis project Ga0172381, IMG submission 119754) | Leachate microbial communities from a municipal landfill in Southern Ontario, Canada - Leachate well 64-88 metaG | ecosystem: Engineered > Solid waste > Landfill > Unclassified | place... | reverse complement strand
CCCTGAAGGAAATCTTTTTACTATATACACCATTTGCAAAATTAAATGTTTCTTCGGTTTCATCATCAGTTGATGCTGTTCCAAGTGATGTCCAAGAAGCATCAGATTCATCAGTTTTATATGCTACTGCAATTGATGTGTTTGCTGGTAAAGCCTCAAACATTAAAGTAATTGCTCTCCTAATTTTATCTATTGAAGGAAGTTGTGCTTCATCATATGAAGTTTGTAACCAACCTGTAGTTTGGTATGTGTTTGATGTAGTTTGATATACATAACCATCATCATTTCCAGCCATTAAGTTATTTTTAAATACTGACATTGAATACCAACTTCTACTTGTAACTGCAAAAGCATTATGAAATCCGTTCCTATCAAATAAATAAATCCCTTCATGACCACTTGCAGCATTTCCTGGAGTAGGAGCTACTGAAACCACCAATTTATCATCCCACTTAATCATATCTGTCATTTGAACATTCCAAGGAAAATCAAACAACTTATCAATGCTTGCAGTATTAAATACATATAATTTTTTCTTAATAGTTCCTATGAATAGGAGGCTATCAAACGGCTCTAAACAAGTAATAACAGTATGATCAAAGTCTCCAACCTTAGTCCAAGAATATTCATCCCAAGCATATAGAAAGCCTTGATACTGATAGTTGCTTCCTGTTAGTTGTTGTGGGTATCCTCCACCTGCATATAGTTTAGAATTGTATTCTGTTATTGATAGTACCCAACCTGGATCTCCTGGATTATTAAATGTTTTGGCTAAAGTAAATGTTGAAAAATCTTCAGTTGTATATATTTTTGCTTCTCCACCCAATCCCATAAACATCTTTTCTGTTATTCCATATTGATACATACAGTTAACTGAATATTCATTTGTAGTATTGAATATTTTAACTAAGACAAAATCAGTCCCATCATAACTATATATCCTTGCATCTCCATTATTAGTTCCACTTTTATTTCCTGTTCCAAAATACATCTTATCAGTTCCACTTAAATTACTTGGTATCATACAGTTTACTGATGTTTCATTTCCTAATACTCTAAAGTATGCATCAGATCCAGCTACAGCAGACCAGCTTGAACCACCATCAGTTGATGCAGCCATAGTTCCTGCTGCATAACCTGGAGAAGAATCATCAGCAGCCCAAGTATAATTTTGATCATTATCTGCTGCAGCAGTTTTTAGAACAATCCAGTAAGTAGTTGTTGCAGCTAAACTAAATGCTGCTGGAAATTCTACTGTAACCCATCCGTAAGTATCTGTTACAAATGCTGGAATTGTCATAGTTGCATTTGCATCTACTAAAGTTCCTGAAGGCTTATCTGTTGAATTTGTTTCAATTGTTACTGTAATATCTCCTGGAGTTCCTGCAGCCTTTTTAAGATAAACCTGAACTGCTTTCATTTTTAAAGCTGAATCAACTTGAAATCCTTGTGCTTGTGCTGTTTCAGTTCCTCCTGTATCTCCAACAACTTTATTAGCATCAGTTCCACTTTCAAACCATTCAAGTTGTCTGGTGTTAAATAATTCAGTGTAAGTAGAAGCTCCATCCCAAGAATATATCTTTCCATCAGATGCTCCTACTATAAATGTAGGCTCAATTATTGTGGTTGATGCTTCTACTAAAGTTCCATCTTGAACACTGTCTAGTGTTGGTGTAGTTGTTCCAGTAAAAGATGAAGCATATGCTAAATGTATTCTTCCAACTGATCCAGCTCCTCCATTAGCATTTCCTGTTCCAGCAGCTCCAGCAGCAGTAGTTATCAAACCAGCTCCAAGTGTTGCTGTTTGAGCTTTAATGTGTATTGATCCACCTGCACCCCCACCTCCAGCTCCTGTAGTTGATCCACCTGCACCTCCATTTGAAGTTATTGCACCTGCTACAGTTAAAGTCTTAGCTATTATATAAACAATTCCTCCTCCTGATCCACCATCACCTACACTACCAGCTTGGCTACAAGCACCCCCACCTCCACCCCCACCCATAAACATAGTTGTTAAAGCAGCTACTCCTACAGCTTCTCCTGCCGTTCCTCCAGTTCCTCCTGAATCGCTTGCTCCATTAGATCCTGCTGCAGCATGACCTCCACCTCCACCGCCTGATCTTTGAGGTGAACCTGTTATCTTTCCTCCACCTGCTCCGTTACCATTTGCACTTGTTGATAGTCCTCCTACACCATCAGTTCCTTCACCTTGATCTCCTTGTGATACAGAACCAGCTACATCTCCAGCTCCACCTCTAAATCCACCACCAACCGTATCAGTTCCATGTCCAGGATCATAAGTTCCTGTAGCACCAGTTGTTCCATTTGCTGATATTGTTCCTGTAACTGTAATTGTCCCTGATGCATAAAATCCTAATATTCCTCCAACTGTTCCGTTCCATGCTTTAACACTTAATGTTTTACCAGATGCAATGGTTACATCTGTATATTGTTTCATTACTAATACCTGAGCTCCTGTTACATATGTTGCATTAAGAGGAGTTTCTAAAGTCATAGTACCTGCTGAATAATTTGAAATTTTATTATCTTGATAATTACCAGCTCCTTCTCCATACATCTGAATAACTAAAACTCTTAGTCCTGCAGCAAAAGAAGCATTTGTGGCTGTAAGTGAAGTTGATCCTTCCGTTCCTGTGCAAGCAGAATCAATAGGAGCATCAGTAGTGTCTGCTGAAATTGTTAATTCTCCATCCGATCCATCACCAAATGAAGATGTTCCTGTTAATGGTCTCCACGATTCTTGACACAATATATTTACTCCTGCTGCAACTTGACCTGTAGATGTAAAAGATTTTTCAAGTTTAAGTTTTAATTGATCAGTTGTATCAAGACCACTTGATCTATAATACTTTCCTCCATCATCAAAAAATTCCTGATCAAATCCATTAAGCCAATTAAGTTGGACGAAGTGAGGAAAGAATGTGGAGTCCCTATAATTAGGTTCTCCTGAAGAAAACTTGTTAACAAAATGTGGTGCTTCTTTTCTTGTATAGTAATGTCTATCTGCTCTTACCATACGAGCTAGTAAGAAACCGAAGTCTCCTATTTTTATATGATATTTACTATTTAGTGCTGCCATAATATTATCTTCCTATTGCTATCCAACCTATATTTAAACTTGTATGTGTTGTTGCTGTCAAGTCCTCCCAATATATAGTTACCCCTGTAGTTGTAGGAGTGTTAATTCCAACTGTATAATTAGAATTTCCACTTTGAACAGTAACGAAAACAGTAGGTGCTACATTAAAGACTGTTCCGAAAGTTAAGGCTATACTGCCAGCAGCCGAAGCTGAGCCCGCCCATGTCGCTGTGCCATGCTCAACTCGTTCACCGATTTGAAAGCCACGTATCATTGCAGGTGTAGCTTCGGCATCAAGTTTACGAGAATCTGAACCCTCGTGGGTATGTAATTTAATCAATTGAAGTTCAAGAAAGAAAGCTGGATTGACGTGTCTTAGTTCTATTTGACCAGATCCAACGTCTCCACCTTCAGTTACTGCTTTGGGAGTAGTTTTGAACTGTAAATACATTTAATTAAAATCCTAGTTTACTTCTTAATTTGTTCCAACCTGATTTTACGTTTTGAACTGGATTTGCTGCTTGTAATACACTTCTTAATGCTCCACTTATATTTTGAACTGCTTTCTCAACACTTCCCTTACCTGCTGCTGCAACAGTTTGTGAACCTCCGTATGTTTGTAGTGATGGGATATTTAATGCTTTACCAATAGAACCTAAAATATATTGTGCGGTTGTTGGTTGCCATCCTGATTTAGCTGCTTCTTCTCCACCACCTGCACTTACTCTGCTTCCAAAGATTCCAATATTGGGTAATTCTGCACTTGTAAATGGTGTTCTTTCGGCTTGCACGTTTGTCTGTGCACCTAATACTCTGGCTGCTTCTGCAGCTTGAGCTTGTTTGGCTTGTGCAACTGATCCAACTGGAGATCCTGTTACTGCTCCTGTGGTTGCAACTCTACCTCCTTGTCCTGTCTCTGATGCTTGTGCTGGTGCTTGACCTTGAAACATGGCTTGACCATCTGCCCCTGGTCTTGCTTGTGGTTGCATATTTGGCATACCCACTCCTGCTACTAATGGAACTTGATTTGCTGCAATGCCAGGCAGAGAAGCTGATTCTATTCCAGGTGCTGATCTGATTATCTTTTCTGAACCTGGTGCTACTGGTTGAATATCTGTTTCTTGAACTAACTCACGTCCAGCAGTCCCAACAGCTCCTTTGCCTGGAACTTCAGGTTTTTCAATCCTTGCTTCTTCCTTTTTTCTTGTAAGGCTTCCTGTTCCTGCTTTTGCTAATAATGAACTTCCTAATGATCTAATCATAAATAATCACCCCCTTTATACTCCTGTGAGATTTATCTCTACAGGCTTTCTAACCCTCCTTAATAATTTTTCTGCTCTTGATATTTGAACTTCTAACCTAGTAATAATTTTGTCTAAAGATGGCATATTTCCACCTTCAGGTTTAGCTACAGAATTATACTTATAGTATCTTGCTCTATCAGCTTCTAGTGTTTCGTAAGCTTTAATCATTAATTTATGAAGAATATATCCATCCCATTCTTCAGGAACTTCTGCAGCTTTTAAGAATTTCTTTTCTACCCAAACTCTATAAGTTTCACCGCTACTTGGAGCATTATCAAAAATCACATATCTACCTCTTAACTGCCAACCCTTAACAGATCCTTGATTATTTCCACTACTATTAATATGTTCTATACTACTAATTCTTGTTACTCCAGTTGAAAATGCAAATACTTCAGTTGAACTATCTGGAGTAATCATACTATCAAGGTAAGTTTCAATCCAAGTTATAGGATAAAGTTCTTGAATTGTTTCTGCTAAGAAAATATCAATATCATCATCTGTGAAAAAATAATCATTAGAATTTGTATCTCTCATTCTTCTTCTAAATCTTGTATGAAAAACAGATCCACCTGCAGCAAAAATATCAGACCAAGAACTATAAATTCCTGATGCAGAATTTTCATATCTAAATCTATACCAATGCGTTCCAACTACACCATTATCATCAGTGTATGAACTATACCCTGTAGATAAGTCACTTGCATAAGTTGAAGAAATTGGTAGATCTGCTTTTATAGCTGTCATTCCTGTTGCTGAATTAGAAGTATTCCTCTGGATATTTATAATATCGTAGGTTGAAGTTAAATCATCTGGATTTCTTAAATCTAATTTAATTGCCATATCACTTAATTATAGACTAATACCTTCCTGGTTTGTCAACAGAACTCGCAGATCCGATTCCAGGTTTATCTTTATCTATCAAAAACCCGCTTGATTTATTTGATTCACCAGTCTTTACAATAGTTGGTTTATCTTTTTCTAACATAAATCCAGTTGGCTTAGGAGATAATAATGCAGAAATATATTTTGGTATTCTACCAATTTTATTAAAGAGACTTGTAATCCAATCAGTAACTGTTATTGTATCAAGGAAACTTTTAAACCTTTCCTGGAACTTACTTAAAGAATCTGTAATTGTAGAAATATCTGTAAATGTTTTACTGACTAATTTTGAGAAAGAATCTAAAATACTAAATTCATCTGAAAATGTCCTAAACTTTGCAAGTACCTTTTCAAAAGTATCTGTAATGGCTATTTCTGACTCATTAAATATCCTTGTGATAGCTTTTGATATATTGTCTGTGACATTAGATATATCTGAAAATATTCTTGTAGTATCCTTTTTAAGTGTATCAGAAATTGTAATTTCAGTTTCTGTGAAAGTTCTAAATTTTGCTAATATTTTTGAAAATACTTCTGATAATGTTATAGTTTCAGAAAAATCTTTAGCAAATTTTTTACTAAATACTTCAGATAAAGTTAACCCTGCTTCTGTAAATATTTTACCTGCAGCTTTTTGGAATACTTCTGTAAGAGTAATAGTATCATTAAATGTCTCAGTGTATTCTGTACTATCAGGGAAATCACTTGTTAAATATCTAATAAGAACTATACCTGAACCACCATTACCACCATATTTTGATTCCCCATTACTACCTCCACCCCCACCTCCTGTATCGTCTGTTGCGTGATTTCCATTATTTCCTGCTAAAACTCCATCTCCGCCACCACCATTTCCTCCTGTTCCTGCACTGCTTGTACCTCCTCCTCCTCCTCCTCCAGCAAAATAACCACTTTCTCCAAATCCAGTTCCAAATACAGAGGAATAATCTACTCCTACTCCTCCATCTCCACAATAAGTGGAAGCAGCAGCTTGACCTACAGCACCAGCACCACCTCCACCACCAGCGTTGGTATAAGTAGCATCATCTGAATCACCAATACCTCCATTGTAACCCTGTCTAGGTGGACCAGCAGTACCAGTACCAGCAGCATAAGTATCGCTAAATGAACCTCCTCCAGAACCACCATTTTTACCTACATTTCCACCAGCTCCACCGCCTCCTCCTCCAATGGCAGTCATATCATCAAAATCAGAATTTTGACCATTGTCCCCAGCTATGTATGAAGCCACTGCAGCTCCACCCGCACCGCCATCTCCAACTGTAACTGGATAAGCTTGTGCTGTTACTGCGTGGGAAGCTTCATATAAATATCCACCTGCTCCACCACCTGCTCCAGAATATCTATTGCCTGCTCCTCCACCACCAGCTACGACTAAAACTTGTACATTTCCTGAATTACCTGGAGTAAAATTAGTTCCAGTATCTGCTAAGAGAAATTTGTGGATTGTATAAGTAGGGAAATCATCACTTAGGTATTTAATAATAACAATTCCAGAACCACCGCTTCCTCCTGCTCCTGCACCATTATTTATCATTGCACCTCCACCACCACCTGTATTGGCTGTACCTGCTCCTGGCGTTGAACCAGCATTACCTCCACCGTTTACACCTAAACCTAGAGTTCCACCATTATAAGTACCTCCACCACCGCCACCCGCATAATAGATGTTTGAACCATCATAAATAGTATTTAGAGTCCCGACTCCACCATTACCACCTGTAGTATTTGTTCCATTTACACCATTACCACCTGAACCACCACCACCTGAAGCTCCATAATTTGCAGGACCTGTATTAGAACTTCCACCATTTCCTCCTTGACTTCCTGTTCCTCCAGTAGAAGTACCAGCAGCTCCTCCACCACCACATCCACCATCTTTACCATTATAAAGTGCCCCAGTGTTCATTCCCCCTCCACCTCCACCTGAAGCAGTAATAGTTGAAAAAACAGAATCTTCTCCGTTATTTCCTTTATCATTAGATACCCCAGTTCCTCCGTCACCAACTGTTATTGTGTATGCTTGAGCTGTTACTGCAAAAGAGGCATTATATTGATAACCTCCACCACCTCCACCACCTCCAGTTCCAGAGCCACCTGCACCACCTCCTGCCACAACTAAAGCTGCTACATTACCAGCTCCTAAAGGTGTGAAAGTTCCGTCTGATGTAAATTTATGGATTGTATAACCACCTTCATAAGCATAAGTGGAACGAGGATTTAAACCATCAGAATCTACATAAGTGATTGTTCCACCTGTATTGGCGGTTATTTTGGTTATTGTTCCACCTGTTGGTGCTGCCATTTATTTCTCCTTTCTAATCATTAAATCAATACACTTTAAAAAGACATTATCTTTTTTAATACTATCCTCGTTTCCTTCAATTTTTTTAAGAGTTTCTAGCATATCAGCAGAATTTTTCTTTGTTTTTCTTAAAATGATACGCCAATAAGAGAGATTAGCTTCTTCTTCAACTATCCTTCCACCAATTTTATTTCGGAGTTCTATTAAAAGTTCTTTATCAGATTTTATTTTCATTTGATCTCCTTCCTAATATATATATAGGATCTATAGTAATCTAACTATAGACAAAAAAGGATAGAATGTAAATAATTTAAGCGTACTTTACGTTGTGGGTTATCTGAAGTGTATCTGTATCTGCGGTTGTAACTGCACTAAATGTTTGAGAAGCAAGCATATTTCCACCAGAAGTATTGTTGTCAAAAAGTCCTTCTTCAATTAATACCAAAGCACCTGTAAATGTAAATGTTTTAACCCATCTTGCAGTATCTCCAGTTGTAGTTGTAGTTTGATTACTACAAGTTGCTGCTCCTCTTGCTCCACCATTTGTAGTTGATTCAGATCCTAGTGCTGTTGCTGAAGGTGTTCCTACTCCGATTGCTATAGCTGTAACTGGAGCAGTTGTTACTCCATTTACTTGTTTAGCAGAAACCATTTTACCAACATCAGTAATTGTATTTCTTTTAATTAAATCGTAAGTCCAATTACCAAAAAGAATAGGAATTTGAATATCTACTTCAAAATGCTTTTTGAAGAATTTCCACAAAAAGTTTTCTTTGAACATTTTCTTAGGCTTTCCGTTTTTGTCCAAAAGCCTCATTTCTGTCCAACCTATTAATTTTGATTCGTTTGCAAATAATTTATTCATTTTTTACTTTCTTAATTTCACTTTCAAGACATGTTTTCACACCTTCTATCATTTCATTTTTACCTGGATCAAAAGCTTTGGAAGTAAAAACGTACCTGAATTCTTTAACTTCTGGAACATAGGAGAAAGAAATAATTTCACCAGACTCTGAATCTGGATCTAAAGAGAATTTAACCTGGTCTCCAATGTTGTACTTAGGCTTCATAAATATAATTATGTAGTTTTATACACCCTCTGTCAAGTCTTTTAAATCAAGTTGTCAAGAAAGTCCCTAATTTCTTTTTCTTCCTCATCATAATTGACAATTTCTTTAAATCTATTTGATGCATTTTGACACATTTTTATATGGTTTTCAGGCTCAGACCATTTCTTTATTCTTTCTACGTTTTGTTGGTAGTTTGCCTGTTCCAAATCTATACAAGTTACTTCATCTTCTAATAATAGACTAGCTAATTTATCATAATAATCAGATCCATTTGTAATAACAGGTCTTCCACAAGCAAACCAATTATGAATAACATGACCAAATCCATCACCACCTGGTTTAACATGCCAACCAAAAGAACTTTGAGACATAATATCTGCAATATTTTGATTTCCTGTAATTGTTCCATCTGGAGAACTAGCTCCAAAAGCTTTCATTTTAAATTCTGGTAAAGAACTTCTATATTGATTAAATAATTCTGGCATTGGAAATAGATTAACAAAACTATTTATTTCTTTTAATTGGTTTGTTGGTTCTTTATATTTGAATATATTTGTATCAAATTTCTGATGATAGAAAACTACGTTTTTATCTGCTGAAACTGGATAGGGAGCAGTTGAACACATTACATTTGAAGCATCAGTAGTTTGATAAATGTTACCCATTTGAGCTATGTGCTTAGCCTTTGGTTTAAACTCTCTAATCAACCTTTTGTAACTAACATCATGAGCTGGAATACTAGATATAACTATATCAATCTGCATCTCATTAAACTGATCAAAAGTAATGCCCTTGTGGTGAATATCTTCAGCTCCATCCCAAATATAGTAAACACCATCTTTGATATAGTTTGATCCATTCAAATTCACATAGGGTGTATATCCACGATTATTTATATCAAGATACTGAGAAGCAGTATCAACAGGGTTTGGATATGGATCAGCTATGTTCCAAAAACCATTATAGAACCATTCCATACCAATCGGTCTATATAGATTCCAACCCAATGTATCCTCAAAAAGAAGTTTTAAGGATTTGTAAAGTCCACCATGATGATAGTCTGCAAATACATTCATATCTTTTTAATAAATCTAGCTGGTACTCCAGCCCAAAATTCATTATCAGGAATATCTTTTAGAACTAAACTACCAGCTCCAACTACAGAGTTTTCTCCAATTGTTACTCCTGGACAGATAGTAACATCTGAAGCAATCCAAACACCATTTTTAATAACGACAGGTTTATGTAATATAGTATCTTGTCTTTCTTTACCTTTTAATTTCATATCATGGTATCCACAAAGAACCTTACAATCGTGACCAAAAGAAACATAATCACCTATAGTTATTTGATCTATGCAATCTAAAATAGTATTAACTAGGCTAACACTATTTCCAATTATCGGAGTTTTATTAAAGTTAAATAATTGAGGTTCTGGATTAATCTGTATCATTAAAGTATTCCGTATCTCAAATCAGACCAAATTAAATGAAGTGTATTTTCACTACCAAACATTTTACAAGCTTTATCTAAATTTTCATTTACTTTATCAGAATATATTTCTTTTCCATATTGAAGTCTCTGAGCTATAAAATAACCAATCCTGGCAGAATCTACATTTGATTCTTTAGAAAGAACATCTATATTTCCATTCTCTAAAATATAGTAATACCTCATTAAATTTCCAACATGAAACCATCCGTTACCAACATGCGAAAATATCAACTTAGATTCTCTATTATGAACTCCCATTTTTGCACCAGTATTAAAAATTGATTTAAGCATTTGCCTACTATGAATAAAATCTGCTGGAGTAAGTTTGTTCCACAAAGATCTTTTCATCATCATAAAAGCATTTTCCCAATGAGGTCTAGGATAGAAAGTATATGGAGGAGAGTCCACTTCCTCAAATTTCTGGTCTGTTACCTCTGCTATCAGTCCATTAAACTTATATTCTGGTTTGTAGATTGAACTACTTTCAAAATAAGAACAGAAGTCAAAATCACTTTCATTAAATTGTTTGATAAGTTTTTCTGCATAATCTATATCATCAAAGAAAATATCATTATCCAAATAAACTATAGTATCCCAGTCTTTAGGTTGAAGAAGTAGCCTCAAATCCTGCATACCCTGATCATATGGAATCTCTGTTTTTGATTCACTTTGTTCTATTGAATCGCTTATTAGACCAAAATTTCCAAACCCTTTATCAAATCCAGTATTATAGATATAAATAGGATAATTGGCTTTTAAAAACAAAGAAATTCCCTCCTCATAAAAGAGACTTCGTTTATGATGTAACGTAGTTAAAAGAGTTTTCATTTATCAAAAGTTTTATAATTTTCCCTATACCACTCAATCGTTTCTTTCATTCCTTCCTCCAAACCAATCTGAGGTCTAAAACCTAATAATTGACAAGCTGGAGCTGGATCTGCCAAAGTAACTGAATTCTCTGGTTCACCCATTCTCATTGGTTGATTAACAATTTTTGATTTGCTTCCAGTTAAACTGATTACTAATTCAGCAACTTCTTTAACTGTTACAGGAATTCCAGTTCCTCCATCAATTGCTCTACCCCAACAATTATCTTTTTCAAAAACTCTGATCATAATTTCAGATAAATCTTTTGCATTAACCATATCAACAATCTGATTACCATTTCCATTTATAACTATGTTTTCATTATCTAAAGCTCTGACTATAAATGTAGGTGCAATCTTTCTAACTTTCTTCCAATGTTGTCTTGATCCATATGCATTTAATCCTCTGACTACAGCCACCTTCATGTCATATTCTTTGGCATACATCAAACATAATTTAGTTGCTGTTCTTTTTGTAATTGTGTAAGGGTTAAGCCACTTATTAGTTAAACTACAATAAATTAAAGGAACATTATATTTTCTAGCAATATCCAAAGCATTAACCATTCCTTTAATATTTACTTCAATAGCATCATTTATTCTACCGAATGTTTCTGCAGTACCTAATACGCCAGAACAATCAAAAATTACATCTGGTTTAAATTCACTAACAACTAATTCAACATCTGCAATTTTTGTTATATCTGTTTTAATAAAGTTACCTTTCCATTCAAAACCTTCAGGTGCTTTTATATCTGCAATAGTAGTTTGATAACCACGACTTAATAATATTTCTGCTAGATGACCACCTATAAAACCACTTCCTCCTAATACAATTGCTCTCATTCGTTCATCACCTCCTTAATTGATTTCACTATATACTCTAAATCTTTTTCTTTAAGCCACCAACCAACAGGAATGAATATAATTTTATCCTGTAGTTTGTCCATATTCTCAAGGGTTGAGGTTGGCATGTCCTTGAAGGTTGAGTACAAATCATTTCTTCTCCACATAGGCGTGGTTACGATTCCTTTTTCTTCCATCTTTTTAATAAATTTATCCCTATCATCAACAAAGATATAGAAGCTCCACCAAGAAGGAATTGAATCTTCTGGAACTACTGGAAGCATTAAACCTTTAATATCTTTTAAATGTTCCATGTAATACTTAACATTGTACCTGTGAGCCTTTATAACAGAACCTAAGCCATCTAAGTTACATAAACCGATAGCTGCTAATATATCATTCATATGAAATTTATATCCCCACTCTGGAACATCAGCAGTCATCTGATGCTCAAGCCTTGTCATTCCTTCTGGAACTTTTCTAGTCATACCAAACCACTTTAATTTCTCTGCTCTTTCAAATTGTTTACCATCTTTAATAACAATTGCTCCACCATCAACTGTATTAAATTGCTTGATTGATTGGAAAGAGAAGCAGCTATAATCAGCCCAAGCTGAGATATGCTTACCTTTATATATAGTGTCAATTGCATGAGCACAATCAGCGATTATAGGAATATTAAATTCTTTCAATCTCTCCATTTCACAAGGAACTCCACCCACAAGAGTAACTATAATAGCCTTAGTATTACCTGTAATTCTCTTTCTAATACTCTCAATTGATATGTTCACATTGTTACTATTTATATCAGACCATATCAATTTAACTCCAAAAGGCATCATGGCTACATTTGTAGCAATCATTGTAAATGGGGTAGTTATGACCTCATCACCTGGTTTTAAACCTATTAATCTACCAGCTAGAGTTAGAGCACTTGTACCACTATTTAAAAGAAGTAGATTATTACAACCAAATATTCCTTCTAATTGATAAGTTAATTCTTCAACTTTTGTGCCTTCGCCAATCATTCCAGAATCAAATACTTCCTTTAAAGCTTCTAATACTTTTTTTGAGCTTTTAACTTTGAACATTGGAATTGGTTCTTTTTTATTCATTTTCAATCTTTCTAGTAAGAATAGTTAATGAGTGATCATTCTTCCCAACTATTGTGCATTTATCAAATTTATCAGTAATAAATGGTAGGTTTAAAACTTCTGTAAAAGGTTTTAATCCTATCTCTTTCTGCCAATAATTATAGACACCACCTTCTATTAATATCATTTTACTAACTTTATGTACCCATTTGTCAAGAACCTTGAAAACTATCTCATAATAATTACATAAATCTATATGGAGAAAATCTACATATTCAAAATTTTGATATGCTTCAAGTGCATCACCCTTTCTAACCTCTACCTTATTTTCTAAACCAGCTTCTTTAATGTTTTTGATAGCTACATCCATCTGTGCGTGAGTGTGTCCATGAGGTTCTAGTCTGTATTTTTCTTCAAACAAATCTATAGTTACTAGCTTGCCTTTTTTATTAAGTGCCTTACCTATTAATATTGCAGAAGAACCTTGTTGTGTTCCTAACTCCACCGCAGTTATAGGATCACATGATTTAACTAGATTGAAGAATAAATCTTTTAACCCCCTTGATTTGTAGGATGTAGTAAAGACTTTCATTTGAATGTCTCCCTTAATTCTATCCAATTGTTCTCAAAGTCTTTAATAAACATATTATCCCATCCACTAGGATTGTGATAAATCTTAACAGGCACAACCTTACCAGTCTTATTGCTATAGTCCGATATAGTTTGTATTAGTTCGTTCCTGTTTTCTACATGTAGTGCTATATGGTTTATTCCGTATTTAACAAAGTGAGAATCAGAGTTTAGATTGACAGTATCAAATTTATGAACTTCAATAACTAAATCTCCTTTTTTATATCTTCTACATAAAGCACCATAATCTACTCCAAATAGTGTATGAGCAAGTTCTTTTGAAAGAGTAGATTCCCAGATCTTTTCAAATCCTAAAATATCAACCCAAAAGGATTCAAAAGCTTTTACATCATTAGTAATCCAGCCTATATGATCTAGTTTGATATGTTGTTTAACTATCATTGTCTCACCTCTCTTTCCAGGTAAAACTTAATTTTACTTATAAATTCATTATGCACCTCTGGTATAGATCTGTATATTGAACTTAAATATTCTGGTTCTCTCCATGTTACTCCTCTTATAGTTCCAAAGTAAGGATTAAGGTTTTGAAATTGATTAAGATCTAATAACCTAAAACGACTAGCAACCTGATCAACACGTTCATTTAAACTGTCTTCATTCCAACTTCTAGTAAACCATCTGCCATCAAACATCCTGGCTTTTTCAAATACCTCTCTAGTCATCATCCTCATACCATGCTGTTGCCATACATGAGCAACCCCATTTGAAAATGCCTGTTCTAGCCACTTATCTGTAGTTTCCTTAAATTCCTGATGTGTTTTCATGCCTCTAACTATTCCAATAATATCGGGCATTGGATCAAGTGAAGTTGTATCTAACCATTCAAAATGACCAACTATATCTCCAGGAGTTTGTTTGAAAGCATCATAAACACGACTAAGATCTGCAAAACAAATATAGTCTGATGGAACGAAAAGCAGTACATCACCAGTTGCAATTTGTGAGGCTTTATTGAACAATTCTCCTGCAGGAAACCAGATACTACTAAGTTCACCTATCTTATATTTTGCTATTCTTTCACGCATATCTGCTATTACTTCAGGCGTAAATATGTTTTCTTTTTCATAGAAATCCACTATTTTGCTTAACCACTTAATCCTCTTTCTTTTAGTTCTACAGAAAAACTTTAAGTTCGGAAATTCCAAAGACAATCTTGTAAGAAGTTCTTTTGTAGGTAAATAGTTTCCATCATTAGCAATAACTATTTCTACATTAGAAGGATCTGAAGCGTTTCCAAAAACAGTTCTTATAAATATCTCTAAACTATCTGTTTCCCTATAACTACTGGTGCATATTGATAACATATTAAATCATGCTTAGAAAATCTCCCCATTGTTTTTTGATTGTTTCTTTACCAAATAATTCAATAGCTTTTTGTCTTGCTGCAGTAGAAATTCTTCTTCTTAAAGGCTCATCATTTAATAATTGTCCAACCTTTTCTCTTAAAGTATCTATAGTGTCGCTAACAAAACCGCACTGACCAGATTCTAATATTTCTGGAACTTCAAAAGTATTTTGTTCATGTTTAAAGATACTGTTTCCAATCTCGTTACCAACTGAAACTATAGGTATTCCTGTCATGAAAGCTTCAATAAATCCTAGAGTATAACTAGCTGGTTGAGTTCCTGTATAGAAAAATACTCTGTTATCTCTTAACTCTCTCTTTAAATCATCATAACTTAATTGTCCTCCCCACAAAGCACCTAAATCATCATTATCAGCTCCAAGTACAATTCTTGGATATGTTCTAGTAGCTTCTTCAAAAGCTTGATAGTTACAAAATGCACCACGCTTTTGAATAGCTTGACCTAAAGTAATTACACGATTAGTATTTCCATTCCAGTCTTTATATTCTTCTGGATCTTTGTAAAATCTGATCATTGCATCCTCTCCTAGATTCATTTGTATATTTTTCTCTTTAGGTGAATATCTAACAATTTTCATGCCATCATATCTATAGTCTGCAAGTTGCATTTCAACTGCAGATGTTGATTGTCCAATTGTTCTCCAGATGACCTTTTTATGCCTGATTTTTTCCCAGTTATTAATAATCCATTCTGGAACATGCTGAACTATAATTGCATCAGCCCATTCAATCATTTCTGGATTAAGCTGGTCTTTTGAAAACCTTGTAGCTAGAACTGCCATATGCTCGTTATACTTAGCTCCAGTTGGAGGTCTCTTGACATCTTGAGGTGCTTGTGGGTTGACATATGCTCCATGTGAGAATACTTCATGACCTAACTCTGTTAAGAGTTTGGTTTCGTCATATTCCAAAATTGAATGACAACTTAAATATAGTATCTTCATTTTATAAGTAAAACTTGTTTATCAGCCATCAATGGAGTCCACCCATTAGCTAGTAAAAATTCAACAGATAGTTTGCACTTACCTCCATTTGTAAAATTATTATCATCTAAAAGAATTACAGATCCATCATGTAATTTATCCCAAGCAGCCTTAATTTCATTTAATTGATGTTCCTGTGAAGCTATTAATTTAGGAGAATCAACCTCATCATTTTCAGGACAATCCATTGAATCTAAATATAGTAAATCAATTTTCTCTGGAAACTCTTTTAGAAACTGTATAGAATCGCTAGTTACAAAGTTTGTATTTTTGTTAAATCCTTCCGTTTCTTTTTTAGATAGTTCTATTGCTTCAGGTAAAATATCAACTGTCCAAAACTTCTTTTCATAGTGTTGTGCATAATCTCCAAAAAGAAGTGTAGAATATCCACCACCAGCCATATCATCAGCCATACGAATCGTGCCTGTTTCAACAATATTCATACCTTTTCTAAAATGAAATAAATTAAGTGCAATTTTTGTGGAAAAGTATCTGACTCCTTCTCCCATTTTAAAGCGGTATTTTAAAGTCCACCAGTCATTCCATTTAATAAAATCGTCCATGTTATTTATAATCAAACTCCTTTTCTAATATATCAAGAATCTCATTCGCACACACTTCCCAATTCCACTCTTTATGCATCCATTCACTTGCAAGTTTACCCTTCTCGTAAGCTTCATTCTGATTTTCGTAAATATGCCTCATCCAATACATTAATTCTCTGACATCTATTCTAGCTTGGAAACCTGGTTGTTCTGGTTGTTCTCTAGCATCAGGCATATCTATTGCAACTGGTTCAAGAGGATAATTATATTTAGGATCTGCTACATCAGCCATGCCTGACCAATTGGTTATAATAACTGGAAGACCTGTAGCCATAGCTTCTCTACCTGGCATACCTGCACCTTCAGCCCTAGAACAGAAAAGAAAACAGTCTATGTTTTTGTAGAATATCTGCATACCTTCAAAGGTTAAAAGTTCATCTATGAATTTAACTCTTGGATCTGCTGGCTGTTCATAACCAAACATGTTATTACTATTTTTAAGCCATAGTTCTACTGGTTCATCTGGTTCAAATTCTGAAGTAAAAGCTGCAACCATTTCACGCCAATTCTTTCTATCATCCAACCAACCTGCTGTAGCAAATATGAAGTTAGGTTTTTTAGGTCTTTGTTTTCTATCTATAAACTTAAATAGGTCTGAATTAATTCCCTGTTTAACTGTATAAATAGGTTTTGTAAAACCACTCTTTTTAAATACATCTACTAGATATTTTGAAGGAACGAATAGTGCATCCATAGCCATACATTTATCTATCCAATCTTTACCAACTTTAGTATTTTCAACCATTGTATATCCGATCTTTATATCTGAAATATTATTGTGAAATAATTCTGGAGTAGTTTTAATAATTCCTAATCTAGCCTTCTCAAATGGTTTGTGATAGACAAGATTCTGTTGTTCTATAGTTAAAGTTTTCCACTCTGAAGTATTATCTGGTTCTCTCCTTTGCCAACCCACAGAAACTTTCCCAGTTAATCTTTCTAACGCAGTAATATACTCTAAGGTTACTATTCCGTAACCTGAGTATGGTGTTGTCCAACCATACCAGTTAAGGTTTTCGTCATACTTTCTTTTTATCATCTTCGTCAATTGCTACATTGACAATGCGAGCAACTCTACCTATATTTTTTAATAATGACCAAACCTCCCAAGTTAGGTCTATAGGTTCACCACAAGGAATGAAAGTGTTGGTTCTGTTGATTGAGACCAACATTCCTTTCTTTCCTGTAGCTTGATCGCACTCTGTAGCGTATTCCATTGGAAAAATAAACTTTCTTTTTCCAAATACTGCCTTAAAGGGCATGATCTTTTTATTTGATCGTTTTTTTAACATATTCTTTTTTCTGTGCCCTATAAGGCTAGGGCTAACCTTGTGCTGAGTAATATAGTCGCACAATACTCATCTAACTTCTTAAAAGATTACCTTGCGGATTCAAGCCTTCTCATGAAGGTTTGCTGTAAGATAACTGATTTAAGATATGCTTTCCAAGCAATAGCGGTCTTTACCTTGTATTCGTCACCATGCCCTCCTGGAGGAGTCACAATAACATCAAAATCACCAGGTAACAATCTTGCTATTCCGTAAGCACCCTCTCCTAGAATAATGGTTTGTTCAACATATGAAACTGTTGAATTTGAACCTGAATTTGCAACGGATGGAGCTGTAGAAGTTCTTACGAACCTCACACCATCAATATTGGCAACTTCACCTGTAAAGATGGAATTGTCTTTTGCTAAGTATCTAGTAGCTTCTCTGAAGGCTGTATCCTTCATTAAGCGGGTTTTGACATAAGGAGAAATAATAGCAACGTATTCGTCTCCAATCATAGGAGCATCTGCGGTTTCAAGAGATTCCACAGTGTCTAAGATGTCATCTAAATCAATCGTATCACTTGTCAAAAGACTTGTTCTAGCTGTTTTTTCGTTGGAATAGTTTGCACTTGTTCCTGCAACTAAAACGTCTCTGACTTTCTCGTTGATAGTTTCACCTGCGTTTTGCCCTACTAATTTCTTATATTCCATAGGAAGATCTAAGAAAGAAGTTTCTTTCAAGGCTTCAAGCAAGGTTACTCCATTTCCCCAAAGCTCCAAAGTTGCTGTAACAGTAGCATCTGCTATTGTTGCAGGACTCCATGTAGGAGAATCGTCCAAGACTGAACTTGGAACTGTCATCTTTGTGAATTTCAACCATGATGCGGTTTGACCTTTTCTTCGCATTGTCAAATCGGGTGCACCGAATTGAGGATAAACCAACTTTGGTTTAGCGAATTCTAATGTTTTTCTAACATTATATGTTTCTATCGTGTCTGTACCTAAAGTACGAGTCATTTCTGCCATAAATAATCACCTCCCTTTTACTGCTGTTTTTGAGACATTTTTTGAACAGCTTTATTTTTTAGCTTCTCTAACTTTGCCATAGGCATTGTCCAAAGGTCTTCGTCTTCCACTGAACCTGGTTCAGCTTCTTCGGGTGTCACTTCGGGTGTTGGATTAGCATTTACAGTAGCTGGTGCTGTAGCACCTGCTGGCTGTTGTCCCCCTGACTGCTCAGAACTATTAGTAGTAAGTTTTTCAACTCTATCTGCGATTTTCTCCTCAATCTCGTCAAGGGCGGTTTCAAAATCGCCTGATAAGAATGATTGTCGGGATGCAAAAGCCCAGGGATTTAGCCTGATCCTCTGCAACTCATCTGCTGGTAACTCAGGATATAAAGCAATCCTTTCTTCCAAATTCCCACGAAGTCTAGCATCTGATAGCTCTAAGGAAGCTGCATATACTCCAGCTTCAGAATCAAATGGGTTTTCTTGGTTATTACCTGGAAGTTGATTTCCTTGCCTACCTTTACGTTTAGCATCAATGAGAGCCTTGTTCAATGCTTTCACATTATTTGACAAAGTCTCTATTTTCTCATCCCTTGGATCGGTTTGAGGTTTATTCTGATTATCGGGAGTTCCATTATTTGCTCCAGTATCACCGCCTGGTGTCCCTGTAGCGGGTGCATTTTGGCTCGCTGGATCGGTTACTCCTGCGTTCTGATCAGTTACGTTTGTGTTTTGTTCCATTGCAATCTCCTTTCTAAGAGCATTTAATAGCTCATAGCCAAGAGTCGGCAAAGTTAATTGTTATCCCCACTCTCGCTTATCAACTATTAAACTAAATTAAGCTTAAACAAATATATAGAACAATGTCAACTAGACCATTATTTTAAAGCCTTTTCTATTAAGTTTCTCTTTTGAGATTCACTGAGGGAGTTATCATTTAGTATCTTACTAATATCATTTTGTTTACTTCTATTTATCTTATTCTGCATATACAAATCATCTAATGATCCTTTTTGTGATCCTATGAATGAAGTTTTTATTCCTGCAAATGTATCTATTATTGCTTGAGATAGATTTCTTTCTCTACCTGCATAATCTGGTTTACCTGTAACTGCAGGGAAAACCTTTGAAACAAGATTATTTAAGAATTGTGGAGAAAATGTTCTAAATGCATGAGAAGCTCTGTCCATAATTTTCTTTCCTCCTAATCCTTCTGATTCGTATTTTTCAATTGGTTGATTATAATAAAAGTCTTTGTTCGCTGCTTGTGCTGCTAATTCAGTAACTATTGGATTAGTCCCAAGTCCAAATGGAAGCATGCCAGTATCATTTCCTAATGGAGAAAATGCATTAGAGAATGGATAAATATAATTAGGATCAAAGTACATATTCTCTCCCTTTTTATTTTTGAACGGAAGTCTTACAAAGTTTTCAGCATAAGCAGGTCTTTGTCCACCTTCACTGAAATTTTCAACTTCTCTTTTTAACTTTCCATATTTAGCTATTCTTCCTGGATTAGTTACAAGAGTTTTAGCTGTGAAAGGGACTACTTGTCTAGTAAAAGAATAAAATGGTACTGCATTTTTAACCAAACCTCTTTCAGCTTGACTTATACGATATGGGGAAAATATAGCTTCTTCAGCCTTCTCAGATGCTTTAACAAGTAGATCTGGATCTTTTAAGGCATCATCAACACTCTTGCCTGCTGTTTTTGCTAGCTTTTTAACCCAAGTCTGAAATACATTAAGTTTCGCTGTTTCCTCTGATACATTTTGAAGACCTTTCAAAAAATTATCAGCTTTAGCAAAACCATTTTTTTGTGTTATTTCAGATATATCAAGAAATTCATCTAATGCAGCACCAAAGTTTTTCTGTTTAATAAGTCCAATATCTTCAGCAGCATTAACAAATTTTTGTCCACCTTTACCCATGTATTGTTTAACTGCACCGACATAGTCTGATACAGTTTGAACTACTCCTCTACCTGTACTCATATCAGATAAAATCTGGTTTGAAATTAAATTTCTAACATGATATGCAGGGTTATAAATAGTCTTACCTTTCTTCCAAGCAGTTAATAAATCATCCCATCCAGTAACTTTTTTAGCATCAGCAGTCCTATTAATATAATCAATAATTGAACTTGGTAAAGCTTTGTTCTTAAATAGTTTAGCTACTTTACTATTCTTAATAGCATGTGGAGCATACTGATAACCTTCAGGAACAATTCTATTAATAATCTTTCTTCCTTTCTTAACAACTTCAGTCCCAACACTAAAATCATTAGCTATTGTTTTATAGAACTTTGCAGATTCAATATCTTTTATTCCAGATCCTAAACCAGCAAAAGTTGGAGCTGAAAACTCTCTAATAAATCCTTCTGCTCCTTTTCTTTTCTTTGCAAACTGTTCTCCTATTTTAGGTGCTGTTCTACTCATGAATCCTTGTTGAACTGCATCATCAAAATACTTTTCAAATAAATGTTTCATATAAACTCCTTTATATTTGGCAAAACTTTTCTTTGAAAGTATTCCTAAATTAACAGCTTCTTGACCAATTTGTTCAGTTAATTCTCTTAATGGTTTAGCTAATTTTTCATATTTGGTACTTGTATCAATACCACCCTCAAGTAGTTGCCCAACCCTAGCCTGTTCAGCAGGTGAAAGATTATCTGCGGTCTTTTTGACAAGTTTATATAAATCATTTAGTCTTTTATTTGTAGTTTTCTCAGTAGTCTTCATTAACTCTCCAAATTTAGGAACTCTAAAATATGGAGCAACTTTTTCAATTGGTTTATAAATATTAGGAGTTTTTCTTGCATAATCCATAACTTTATCTGCAAATTTTGATACTCCAACAACATCATCAACTTTAGAAATACCTTTACCAGCTAACTTGAAAATCTTGTCAAATGGAAGAAAATTAAGAGGATCTGCTACCATTCTCATTGCTGATCCACCAATCTTTTTAGCTGTTTCATTTTGCATTGCTTTATCCCACTTTTCATCCTGTTTCTTTTTATATCCAGGTATAAGATTTAAAGGCGATACATTTCGTGAGACTGTGTTAATTTTACTAAATGGAGTAGTCGGATCTGTATAAGCTTCTTCATAAGTTTTACCTTTAGTGAGTAAGCTCTGAATCCACTCAGAAGGCTTGTTTAATGCGTTAGATACTTTACCCCATCCTGTTTTAAAAGGATGTTGTTGTTCATAATTTTTTACTGCATCATTTTGAAATATTTGTTCTGAAACAGGACTTGGAGATTTTGTTGGAATAGGTTGTGGAACTGGAGTCATATTAGCAGAAGTCATTGTTGGTTGTACGTATTGTGGATTTAATCTCTGTAAATTGGTATCAAGTCTTTGCTGAACAGTAGGAGTAGCTGAAGGTTCTTTCAGTTTAGTGCTTGGTCTAAACTTATTAAAGTCTATATTGAAATAGGTCATTTCTTTTTGAATAAATTACTAACAAAATTCTTAACATTGTTCACAGCAGTAGAGACTCTATTAACCACAGGTTGAGTTACTTTCTGGATACTTGATTGAATATTAGCAAGCCCACTAGCAACTGGAGTTGACCAGAAATTCTTGCCTTGGTTTGAAGTTGGATTAAAGTAACTTTTAACACTACTTGTAGCTTTATTTACTGCAGATGGAATATCTATTCTAGGCATACTCCAAGAAGAACCTCCTCCAGATGATTGTGGCATAGGAGTTGGAGATGGTGAAGAACTTGGTTGTGGTGTTTCCCAAGAAGGTGCAAATCCTTCCTCTCTCATAAGTTTTTGTGTTTGTTCATCACTTCTAAATGCTCTATCTATAGCAGCTTGATCTTGTTGTAATCCTTTACGATACTGACCAGAATCAATTCCTAAAGCCAATTCAATATTTCTATTTCTTTTTGGATCTGTTAAAGAAGAATAATCTGTATAATCTTTTGGTTCTTCTTTTGAAAATATACTCTTAAATCCACTTCCAACATATTCTAAGAATTTTTGAGCTGCATTTAATTCATTCCCTGGAGCAGGTCTTTGTCCATATTTAGAAACATAAGCTGTTAATTTTTCTCCAGATAATCCTTTTTGAACTCCTTGATTATAATATTTAATTAATTCTCTTGCTGATAAATCTGCATTAAAATTAGGATCTTTTAATTGATCAACTGTATATCCTTTGCCTCTACCATTAGCCATGTTATTTTGATACAAACCAACTGATCTTCCATTATCTCCAATCGCATTAGGATCTTTGTTTGATTCAGCTAAAGCAATTGCATGCAAGACCTGTCTAAATTGCTCATCACCTGGAGCATATTTTTCTGCTGTTTCATCAATAATTTGATCAACTGATTTTCCAGTTTCATCTCCAGAAACTTCAGGAGGATTAAATATATTCATTCTTCTAAAAGTATCTTTAACTGTATTAATTGCTTTACCAGCAAACTCTTTACCTTTTTCAAATATATTTTTAGCTCCTTCAATTCCCTTTTCAGCTAATGGTTTGATATAGTCTGATATAGAAGATATGGGTGATTTAGTCCAATCTTGAATTGGAGAATAAACATTCTTTGATCCTTCACCTCTTAATGTTTCCCCTAGTTGTTTTAATCCTGGTACATTTTTCTCTGCGAATTCTTGAACACCTGCAGCAGCTTTGAGGAATGGACTTTCCTTCATTTCTGGTTTCCAAATTAACTTTCCTTGCTGATTTTTAATAACAGCTCCATCCTCCATTAACTTATTGATTCTAGTTTCAGTCATTGCTTCTGTTCCTTCATCAGAGCTTACAAAGTTTATTTTTTCTTGTTCTACCCTTCCATCTTTAATTGTATAAACAAAAGCATTACCCATATAACTAGCAAGATTTTTATCATTCATTAATCCAGAAATTGCGAAACCATTATTATCTACAAATTCTTCAGGGAGTTCTCCGTAATATATTCTGTGATAGACATTATCAACTTTTGCATAATTAACATCCCAATTTCCAGCATCTTTTATTTGTCTTACATCTTGCAAAACTACATCACCTTTGTTTAATCTTTCACCATAAATATTTGTTAAATTTGATTCTTTATCTACAAAAATAGGTTCATAATCATCTATATTTTGTCCTATCCCAATTAAGCTTTCATGAATCTCAATTGCTTGATTTGTTTTTTCAAGATAGCTATCAGCACTTGCATCATTTCCATATTGTGAATAAACACCAGAAACCTGATCATAATACATTGCTTTAGTTTGAGCTAGTTCTATACCTTTTGATACATATTCATATTTATCTATCTTTCCTTTTTTAAACTCTGTTTCAAGCTCATCTTCAACTTTTCCAAACTCAGAATTGGTTTTTCTTACTTCCTGATTAAATGAAGCTGCTGATGCTTTTTGATTTAATTCTTGAATCTTATAAACTGTATCGTAAACATTTTGAGTTGTATTTGAAATTTGATTATCAATTGAATTAACATCTTCAATTAAATTATTCAAAGCTATAGTTAGTTGAGTTTTTTGATCTCCTGTTGCAGCATCCACAGCCTTCTTATAAGTATCAATCATTAATTCCTTATCTGATCTACTTTGATATAGTCTATCCAATGTATTTTTCTGTCTATCCAAACTCTCCAAAGCATTTGATACTGCTGGAGATTGATAACCTGAAAAACCTGTAGAACCTGTAAGTTCACCATATAATTTAGATCCACTTTCTGATGAAGGAACACCCAATCCAGCTCCCATGGTTTGTGAGGTTTGGAGTCTAGTTCCAGTGATTAAATCATTAATATCAGCTCTTTTTGCAGAACTCATATAATTGTTTTTCTGTGTAGCAATAGAATCAGCTTCATCAAAATCACCATCAAGTCTAGCCTGATTTTCAAGCTGTTCATATAAATTAACTTTTTGCCAAAGCTTTTCCGAAGTATCTTCTGGCATCTGAGATAGTTCTAATAAATAGCTTCTCCTATAATCTGCCCTCTCACTTTTTTCTGCTTTATCTAAAAGCCCTTGAACTTTTTGTTCCTGTTTTATGTAAGCTGCAGATCCAGGAGAACTCATCTTATCAAGTTTACTTTTTTCATAAGCATATAAATCACGAGCATCAAGCTCACCTGATTGGAAAGCCCTGTCATAACTTGCATCAACAACAGAAGTTTGAACAGTAGATATTTTTTCTCTTAAATTCTGAACTTGAAGTGGAGTATTCCAGCTTCTAGCTGCTCGTATAGTTAGATAGCTTAAATAGCTTTCTGCAGATAGATTTCCAGTTTCATATTGGTTATCTATTATTGCATCCTCAGCCGAAACTTGTTTTTTAGCTAATGAAGAATAGGAAGAACTACCCCCAGAAAAAACTGAAGGTCTGCTTATACTTTTGTATTTTGATAACAGACTTCTAAGTGCCATATTTTATACACCATTCTGAGCATTTATATTTTGAGTCATCTGTGCTACAGCACCTTTGGCTGTTGCAGTTTGACCTGTTGGTGTTCCTGTGCCAGTTAATACTCCTCTCCTTCCTTCATTTTGCTCTTTAGATAATATCGGTGCTTTATTTGGTTCAGTTCCCTTATTTGCTTTTGCAATCATTTCTTCCATATTTCCTGTTGTTTCTGCACTTTGTTCTTCTGCAGCAATCATTTTCTTTCTAGCTTCTATATCAGCTCCAATTACACCTGGAGATAATTGCTGGAATTTATTAAAGATCGTTACTAACTCTGGATCTTTCATTTCTTTCTTTAGTTTCTTAATTTCTTTATTTGGATCTTTAAATCCAGTTTGTTCAAGATACGTATATAAGGAAATAGAATTCCTATCTCGCATAGTAGAAGCATCAGTTACTTTATCGCTTCTTGATAGTGGAAGAATATTTTCCCAATCAAATTCAATATCACGAATAACAAGTTCACCATCCGTATATTCTCCTGTAGCTTCATCTAAAATACTCTCTTTCATAAACTGATGTGTTTCTGGAAAATAATCAATAAAATACTGTTGGATAGTTTTTGATAGGTCTGTTAAAACATCTTCCCACTTGATTCTTAAATTAGCTACAACATCTTCAACTGGTTGATATTGAATTGCAGCTACCCTACCTGTGTATGGAGCTGTTCCTGCAGCTAGAGCAATTTTTGGAAGACCGATATTAAACAAATGCTCCATAGTTCTGTCAATATAACTTTCAGATGGGAATGGAGAAATTGTCATTTGCAGAGGTTTAAAATCAACATCCTCACCTTCCAAGAAAATGACTTGCCCTGAACCTGGTTTGATGCTTGAAGGATCAAAGTCTGGCATATTAACAACCAAGAATTTCATATGACTTCCAACCCTAATTAAATCTCCTTCTTCACCGCTTCTATCATTTAGTTCAATTTGAGGATCAACTAAAGGATCAATAAAGCTCATGCTCCAAGGCTTTCCTGCGACCATGAATGAATGTCCTATAAATCTTGGAATTCTCTTGTATTTTGTTACAACAAATTGAACAAGATCTTTATTAATAAAAACTAAATTTACAACCCTAACTCTTTTAACTTTATCATCTTTTGTTTTCATAACCTCATATCCCCAATAATCTTCAATTGCAGCTTTTGGTATTGATGATTTTCCTGAAGGAACTTTTGAATCAGTTCCACTTGGAGTTGATAGAATTCCATACTGATCGTTTAAGTGAGATCCTTTTGACTCTGCTTGATTTTCCTTTTCTGACATTGGTTCAGCATCATAATCAAATTCTCTTTTGATTTTATCTATGCTCCAATTATCTGAAAAAGAAACAAATGAGAAGCTAGTTCCAGAAGCATCATCCCAACCTACAGAAACTTTGAGTAAATCTTCAATCGGAGCAATCACAATCTTTTTAACTTTCTTTCCTTCTTCAATTTTTTCAACAACCTTACAATCAAATATAAAATCTCCATCTCGTATTTGATTTACTGCAAGTTTCTCAAGAAGAATTGTTTGGAATTTATTTTCTTTTAAAGTGTCATAGATTGCTTTTTCAACAGTTTCAGCTCTTGATATTTCAATATCATTTATCTCATCTTCAGGAACAACTTTTATTTTTGCAGGAAAATTAGTAAGTATCCAAATAAGCTTTTGACAGAAACGATAAATGTAATTGATAACTACCTGGATATGACCTTCCTGTTGTTTAATACCTTGACCTATAACATTTGTCCACCTGTGATGTCTGCCTTCGTAGAAGTCCTGTCTTTTTTCAAGAACAGTTTTTCTTTCTGATATTTCAGAAGTTGACTGCTTAATTCTTTCTTTAACCTTATCAGCAATCTTTTCTCTTTGTTTTTTTGATACTGTTTCGTCTATTATAAAATTTGACATATTTAATATTCTTTGACCATTCCTGACATTATGTTAAAGTTTACCGCTTGATAATGACCTGACTTTGGTGCTCTCATTTCTATAAAGTGCAGTGCCATCATAAAACTTGTAAACTGGTCATTTCTTATTTTATCATCATCCTTACTAGCAATTTCAAGTTGTCTTCGCAAATTGGTCAATTTTAGGCTCGCTTTGACACCCCCCCATTCTTTATTCTTATCAATAATCTTACCATTTTCCGAGACAATAAAATCTCTGTTCCTACCAAGAACTTCTTTAACCTTCCCAAACCCTTCGGCTTTAATTTCAGCATAGCTTCTACCTTTTGGAGGAAAGGGATACCCATGTAATTCTTTAAAAGCGTCTCCAGCATTTTTACCTCCTAAACTTCCTGCATCATAAATGAACTTTGTTCTTGCAGGTGAAACCATTTTAAATTTCATAAAATACTCTTTAATTATCTCATATTGAACTGATAAAGGCATTGTTTCTCCTTTCCATGCTTTATGGAAAACTATCCTATGCGGATGATATTTAAAAGTTCCATCTCTAAGTTTAGACCTAATATTATACTTGATACAAGTGCATGAAGTTTCATCTTCTGATGCAGCCATATCAACAGCAAAAGCATAATAACAATTCTCCTGTGGTTCTTCTGAAAAACCTGATTCTTCATTCCAACCCAAATCACTTTTAAACATTTGAGATACTTCATCCCAAGAATATAAATGCTTAGACCAGTCAACATACTGTCCGTAGATTATTTGTTTTCTTAATTCTGGATCTGCAATTGACTCAATCTTTCTAATTGATTCTTCTGGCATAAATGTGTTTGCATAAACTGATGCCATATCTGGATTCGTTTTTGCAGAAATAATATAATACTTTGATTCACTTCCGTTTATTTTCATATCTTCTTCTGCTTCTTCAGCAATGTCTTCATATTCCACTCCTTTAGGTTGAGAAGTTCCAACTAGATCTACCGATCCCTGAAAGAAAAAAAGTCTAGGTAAAAGAGTTCCGTTTAAGAAAAGTTTTAATTCCTGTATATCACCACATTCATCAACTGAAATAAAAGCAAGTCTTAATCTCTTAAATGCTTCACCTAATCCATCATATGATCTTATTAGTGTTATTGAATGATTCCACCAAGCTATTTGAGGAAGCTTTGGAGGAGCATCCCAAACTTCTTTAATTGCCCAACCTCTTAAAAGTGATTTATTATATTTTCCATTAGGAAGTAAATACTTGCCTTCAGTTATATCATGTGCTTGTTCTAAAACACCTCTTGCAATTTCATAGGTTTTACCAGCTCCTAAAGTTACATACTTAAATCTCATCTTATCCTCAATCTCCATATCAAACCTGGATAGTTGTGGTTTAACTACTGCATGGTAAATGTGTTTAATAGCTTCAGCCGTAGTCTTACCCCACTGGTTAGCTGGTTTTAAAACATTAATAGCTTTAATAGAATTTCTTAACCAAGTCTTCTGACCTTCATGAAGTTGCATCCCTAAAACATTCTCTGCAAAATAAACAATGTCTTTGTTTTGAATTGCTTCTTGGATTAGATAGGGATTTATCATTTAATAATTTCACCTTCTTCAATTTCATGAATTTCTGATATATGAATTATTTCAGTACCGCATTTAGGGCAATGTGTAGGTGGAAGCTGTCCTGCAAACATCTGGTTTATTAAGGTTTCCATAACTGTTTTTTTATTTGCTTGTTCTTCTTTTTTGAGTTTTAGAAGTTGTGATTGGTAGAAGTCGTAAAACTTAAAGTCATCTGGATATTTAAGCATCTTCTCAAATACTTTAACTGCAACAAGTCTTGCAATATCTTCTACTCCCTTTGTTCCGTTTCTTAATTCTTGTAAGAACTCCCTTTCTTCCTTAGATAGTTTTGCAGCCCTCCTAGTTGTTTTTGAATTAGGAGCTAACTCGTTTTTTAACATTCTAGCTAATCTTCTATACAGTCCTGCCTTGGTCATCCCTGTCTTAGCATAATAGAGCTTCGCTGCTTCCATAGGGGATTTATCCTTTGCATAGTTAACAATCTCAAGCCTTAGCTTCTCTGGTAATGTTCTCCATATTGGCTCTGGGAATGGTGATGATGCTGTAGGTGATGGCATAGTTAAAGTTTACTGACATGATATTGATAATGTCAACTAGACTGCCTTGGGCTTAGCCATGAACAAGGTATAAGCCCTGGGTTTGAGAAGGTAATGACAATATATGACACCAACACCTACAAGCATTGAACTATACCTACCCCATGCTCATGATATTGGAAACCACCTTACAACCTACAAGGTCAAGTCAACCTACATGAACAATATCATTACTCAATACAAGGCTAAGACATTGTCATAGTATAGATATAGCATTGATCATGATCATGGTATTGATCATGGTATTGATCATGATCATAGTCATAGTCATGATCATGATATTGATCATGACCTTGTAGGTGATAATGTAATGATATGATATGGACTATACCACCTACAAGCTATGGTCAATACCACCTACACCACAAGGTCATCATCATTACCAACTACAATATCATGATCAACTACAAGGCTAAGACATAGATCATAGTCATGATCATGATCATGATATAAGTCAAGGCATTATCAATAATCAAGAACATGATCAAGACAACAACAACATCAAGACAATGATCAAGACATGACTAAGACATAGACTATATAATATAACACTTGACAAGTAGTGTATTATATGGTATTGTATTGATAATGAGAAGTAATAGACAACAACTAAGAAGACCATTAAGAAACTATATAATAAATAGACACTCAAGGTTATTCATTCATAAATATGGAAACGTTTTACTTCTTGCGGTAATACTTGCCCTATTACTGCTCGTATCTACCCAAGAAGCAAAGACGCTTGAAGTATTATTCAAAGGGGGTGACTCATAAATGATATCAACTGTAAATTTTAATGATTTTTCAGATAGTTTTAGCGGTAGTTATGAAAAAAATTTCAGCTATGAAGGAAAAAGAGCTTTGTTTGACTATCTTGAAGAATATGAAGAATCAACAGGGGAGCAATTAGAGCTAGATCCGATTGCTTTTTGTGTTGAATATACTGAATATGAAAACTTTAAAGAATTAAAGAATAATTATTCAGATATTAAGGATATGGAAGATTTAGAAAACAACACGACAGTTATAAAAATTGAGGGTACAGATAGATTTATAATACAGGACTTTTAATTGGCTTTAATTGCCTTGTATCTTGAAATATAGTCAAGGCAATATAAAGAAAATTAAAGATAAGGGGGTGATATAAGATGAAACAATATAAAATAGAACTATTCACAAAACCAATTTTTGACGACCAATATAAATATAGGGTTTTTGAAGTTGACTATGGAAAACAAGCAAGTGAATACAAAGAAACACCTGTTTTATCGGGTAATGATACTTTAGACAATATCAACAAAGAGATTAAATTTTGGCTTATAACAAGCAATTTAACAAAATTAGCAGAAAAAGAACCTGAACACTACGAAGTAAATATAGCTTAATTTTTAACCTTGCTTATTTGCGAGAGTAAGCAAGGCTTAGAGATTAAAGGGGGTGAATACTATGGGAAACAATATGCCAGTATCAGATTATCCTGATTGGTTAAAAAGAGATAAAGAAACACAACAATTAAAAGACTTGATTTGGTCATGGGTTAAGGGTGGTTATATCTGCCCTAACTGCCAAGAAAAGATCAGGGGACGTGTTATGTTTAGACAATGGAAAAAGTATCATAGATTTTTATGCCCTGATTGTGAGACACTAGAACAGATAAAAGGGGGTGAGTGGAAGAAAGTTAAACCGCACAATGAATAAAGAAACAGAACAAGAAGACTTCAGTCAATACAAGCTACCAGATAGCCTATGTTCATGTGACAAGGACGGACACAGGCAAAGATCAATACATAACCAACCGAACCACTTAAAACACTGGAAGAAATCTACTCCAACAATTCCAGATAGACAAATGCCAAACCACAAAAAACATATCACTAGGGACGGAAAGTGAATCATCTATTGACAAATAGGGACGGATATGGTATCATAGCTTTAATTATGGAAGATTCAATCTACTTAACTCTTGAAGAAACAGCCGAAATATTGAAAGTAAATATTCGTCATGTTAGATTGATGATTAGGTCTAAGAAACTTAGAGCTAAGAATATTGGAATCGGGAATCAAAGAAAATACTTTAGAGTATTACGAGAAGATGTAATGAGAATCGGAAATGGAAGATCTAAGTAATGCTTAGATTGATACTAACAATTTTAAAATTTATTTATGATAAAATTTTCAACAATCGGTAAGATACCAGATGGTGTGATTTATTTATATATGAACGGAGAAAGTTCATATTCAATTGCTAGACTTTTAAATATAGATGCTAGTTATGTAAGAAGTATTATTAAAAAAGCAGGAATAGCTAGAAATCCAGGTCGTGATATAGAAAAGTTAGTAAGAAATAAACTTCTTAAAGAAGGTCATCAAGTAGAACAAATGAAAGGAGATTATCCTTTTGATTTATTGGTAGATGGAAAAAGAATTGATGTGAAATCTGCATCTCTAACAATCAATAACAAAAAGGCTAACTGTTTTGGTTATAAATTCCAAATACAAGACGGATCACATAGAAAAACTATGAAAGATTTTAAAAAATTAATTGATGAGTTTTATTTAGTTTTTTTGGATCTACCCGATCAACCAATCTACAGTATAGATAGCCAAGTAATAAACGCAAACTATACTATATCAATTCCTCCAACTTTTGCTACCAAATATCCTATTAAATTTATGGGTTACTTGGGATGTTAAAAAGGGGGTGAAAAGAAATATGCCACGCTATATTGATAACTATGAAAAGTATGATGTTCCTTCAGGATCTGGTAGTTTTTTAAAGCTAGATGATGGTGAAAACAAAATCAGAATTTGTACCAAAGCTTTAGAAATTGAGTACCACGAAAACAAAGAAGGGGGTAAATACTCAACAACAATTTGTTTAGGGAAAGACAACTGTGAGCTTTGTAAGACAGGCAAACAAACCAAATTTAAATACGCATTTTTGGTTTTGAATAGAAAAGATGGTAAACCATACGTTTACGAATCTCCTATAACTGTCTTCCGTCAAATTGTTTCTTACGATACTAACGAAGAATATGGTGATGTACGAAAGTACGATATAACCATTAAGAAGGAAGGTCTCGGAAGAAATACTACTTATCTTGTGATAGCTTCTCCTAAAAAATCAGACTTGACACCTGATGAGGAAAAGATGATTGCCAATTCAGGCGTATCATTAGAAGCTGCTTACAATCTCACTAACGGAGATTAATATAAGTAAGCTAATAGTGCTGATCTGAGGGCAAGCAGGTCAGCATTAACAAGCTTATGAAATGTAAATGTAAATGCCACAAAAAATTAGATGACATAATATTTGATGGCAAACTATACAAAAAAGTTCCAGTTGATTATTGTTCTAGGTGTGTAACTGAACATAAAAATTATGAACCAAACATATCTAAGACAAACCATTGAGAAAGCCATACTTGATAGAAGATGGTTAAGGATGGACTTCGTTTCTTCAAAGATGAAGATCACCAAAGGTCGTGTAATAGAACCCATGAGGTTGAAGGTTAAGAATGGTGAGGACTACGTTGAAGCACATTGCTACCTTAGAAACGATTACAGAGAGTTTCCGTTAATAGGAATTCAAAAAATAGAGATAATATCTCCAGCAGATTATAACAAGGGGGTGAAAATAAAATGATTAAAGGATTATCATGGATAGTAATGGTTTTAAGTATGATGGCTATCCCTTACACTTGGGATGCTGATTTAGCTAGTTCGTTTATAGCTACAATATACTTCTTAATTGTAATAGGTCTTTGTATTAATAATATAAAGAAGAACAAATAAAGTGGTTATAAAAAACAGAATGAGGCTGTAACCCTGCCCAGTTACAACCTCATTTTCTGTGTAATGAGAACATAAACCAACAATAGTTTATGAAGTAATTAAATTATAGTAAATGCTCCAGGAAAGTCAATACACATAGATAGATATAGTCTGATATTTTAAGATCCAATTGACTGCGTTTTTATGATTTGTTAGTGTTATTTAACTGCAGAGAGTAAACAGCAAGGAGCAGTATAAATAATAAGTTGCGAACAGTGAACTACGCCATACCCGCTAGGTTAATGGGGGACAGCAGAGTTTAACTAACAATAGTTGCTAGCAAATCAATTATACAAACTTCGGGTGATCAACGGAGAATGGTTTGTATGATAAAGGTGAAAGATCTGAGTGTGTTTATGATAACAACAACACCAGAGTCAGTAGCCTACATATCAGTCAGAGTTAATATCTTGATCAAGGTCATACCAACATCAAGACTAATAACAAAATCATGTTAAATCAAAGTAAATATATCAAAAGAATATACAAGAAGTTGAAAGGTACACTGTCTTGGACACAGTTCTTGAGGAAAAGATTAGACAAGATGCCAAAGCATTTACAACACTATAGTAATAAACAATCATGACAAAAGAAGAAGTATTAAGAACATTCAAAAAAACATATGTAACTGGTTATGAAATCAGTAAAGCAGTTAATACATATTTTAAAGAACAGATAGCATTAAAAAATATAAAACCTATGGAATATTACAAACCTAAATGGAATATAAAAGATTCAGGATTTAAAGAGGCACAGAAAGTATTCTCCTATTGACATATAGGTAATCATAGTGTATATTAGTATGTATATGAGAACTAACAAAGAACTTGCCAAAGATCTTCTTGATTTAGCTAAACAATCAAAAGCTAACATCATTAATATGAAATATGTTTCTGGAAACATGCTTGATGCAATGTTAAAGTCTGTTGATCTTAATAATGCTTTAATTGAATTATCATTTGAGATGTTAAAAAAACTAAAATGAAAATTAATCAAGGTCAAGTCATTGGCAAATCATTTGTAAAGACAGTTTGTTGGAACAAGGCTGTGTTATGGATGGCTAAGAAAGTATCTGTTAATTTAGTTGATGCTTTTAAAATCACAGACAACCCTATTACTTATGTAGAATTTCATGATAGATCTACTGGAAAAAATGTAATCAGGAGAGCTACAAAGAAAGCAGTTTTAAAATCTTGGAACAAAGAACAACATGGTCAAGAACCACAATACTATATACCTATAGAGATATTTAAAATCATAACTGATTCAACCAAATGAACTATACCAAAGCACAGGTCAAGGAATGTTTACAATACTTGAACTATTGTGTAGGTGAAGGGGGTATGAGTGAAGAAGAAGCCTTAGAGATAGTTAATAAGAAAGATTGGGCTGAGGTTTATAAGATGATGGATCAAGAAGATAGACAGAGAGATGATATAGAGGATAGGAGAAATTACTAATATGAGTATGGATAATTACATTTATATAGAAGAACCTAAAAGGAAGAATGGGTTGTATAAGATATGGGATTGTGTGGCTTCCTATTCTACTGAAAGTGATAGGCTTCAAAATTTATCTGGTCAAAAAGTTATTTTAATCGCTAAAGCAAAGACATTAGACAAAGCCTATGAGATAGCTGATAAACAAGAGAGTGAATATGGTATCACTTCTACACTTTGGGCGAAATAGAGGATATAAGGAATTATTAAATATGCAGAATAATAAAAAGAAAGTCTGTAAAAATCTTAACCACGATTTTAAACATCTTAAAAGATATGGTAGAGCTGATTGGAGATGTCCTAAATGTGGTAAGAATGTGATGTTGTTACTTTTTTTTGCTTATGAAGCTGGTATTGATTTAACTAAATGAAAAACAATAATAAAAAGATAGAAAAGAAAGATTTTTGGGAAAAATTATTAAAACCAGATTATGTTGAAGGGGATGAGATGATTTTTGAAACATCAGATTCAAAAGCTAGAGTTAGATTTATAATAAATGGTTTTATGTTTGGGGTGGCAATTTTAGTTTTAATTATTGGAGTAATATTTTTAAACCTGTGAATACACCTAAAAAGAAAGAGATGAGCGAAAATTACATAAAATCTTTACTTGAAAAAAGGTTTAAAAATGTTGGCAATTTTAGACAAAGAGAATTTAATGCTTATGGTGGTTCAAGCAGACCTGATTTCGTTTTATTGGGTGATGATTATTTTAATTATTATGAAATTAAAACTGATAAAGATAATTTTTCAAGACTGCCAAGTCAGATTACAAATGCAATAGGATTGTTTACGCATATGTTTATTGTTGCTCCAAGTGAAAAAATGATAAAAATGCCTGGATTTTGGAGTATGGATATTGGAATGATTAGCGTTGAAGAATTAGAAGAAAATAGAAGTTGGCATTTTAGAACACAAAGTTATGCTTGGGAGTTATCAATACAGAAAGTGAAAAAACTACTTTGGGCTAATGATTTGAGAAATTTGATTATGGATAGATGTCAAGGTTATAAGGGAACTAGAAAAACCGTAAGTGAACTTGAGGAAGATTTTATTAAATTTTACACAAATGAAGACTGTTTTTATATTTTAAATAAAATTTTACCAACAAGGACTTATGACTTAAGAGAACATAATGGGAGTAAAAACCTATGAACACACCTAAAAAGATAGATAACTACAAAGAGTTAAAAGAGAAACTAAAAAGTAGATTGAAACAATTAAAAAAAGACGACCCAATGGAAAGAGGTTTTACTGAGATAAAAGAATCAAAGTTTTATAGTGGAATATCCATTTCAAAAGGATTACTTACTTTTTATGGCAATTTTCCTAAAAGAGAATCTTTAATAGACTTAATTAAATGACTAACTTATCTAAAGTAAAGAAAGCAGATACATATTTTTGCTGTTGGTGTGGAAATTTACATCCTAAAAGTAAATTTGTTTGTCCTAAATTAGAAACATCTAAAGCTAAAAAAATGTTTAATAAAATAATTAAATCTATCAACCAAATAAAGGAGGGAAAGAAATGAAATATACAAAAACATTTAAGAAAAAACTATTAAAAAAATACTTATCAAGTGCTAAAATATCAACCAATGTTTTAGCATCAATGTTTGGAGTAAAAAGTGGAACAATTCGTAACTGGTCTAAGAATGAAGGTTGGTATAAAAAGAAAATGTATTTATGAAAAAGAAAACAGAAATATATCAAGTCGCTTACTCTTGGGTTAATAGGGGAGATGGAATTAGATGTGCTTGGTGTGACAAGTTACAAATTGAGATTGAAAATCCTAACAAACATATTGATAACCACGTTAAAGAAGATGAGCAATCAAAATGTAAACATGAATATAGACAGTTAAAAACTAAGTATTGGATAAGTAATGGTGGTGGGGAAGAAATATTTAATTTTTACTGTATTAAGTGTTTAGAAATAAAACAAAATGAATAAAAAGAAACAAAACATATACTATCCACCTGAAAGTGATGAAGGTTACAAGGAATCATATAAAATGAAGAAACTAATAATAGAAAAAGGTAAAGCATTTAAGATTAATAAACATGGCAAGTACCTCTTGGTCATGCCAAGCCATGCCAATGTCAATGCACTTGCACCAGCTATAGCTAAGTTCTTTGATCCTGTGCCTGTATTTGTACTAGCTGTTAATGATGTTAATGATGTTAAGTTGACAGAGTTGGTTGAAGAAGCGGATAATAAATAAGATGATAAAAATCTGTTTACAAGCAGGTCATGAGAACTGCCAGTACAATTCAATCACAGCTCTAAGGCGTTCTACAGGAGCACCTAATGAGATGAGCTTTAACATTGATATTAGAAACAAAGTAGCCGAAGCCTTGAGGTTAAGGGGGTTTGAAGTAGTTACCACAGATGCAAATGCAAATGATGACAAAAATATCACAGACCAAGACTTCAATCTTTTCCTTTCTATTCACTATGATGCTGACATTTATGGCACTGGTGGAGGCTTTGTTGATTATCCCGATCCAAGTGTTGATAAAGTTACACAAGAGTCTCAAAGAATAGTTAAAGTTATTGAAGAACAATACTTCAGTGTTACTAAGATTTCCGATAAACCTCTAAGAAGAAATGCTAATACTAAATTTTATTATATGTGGAAGTTCTTAACTGAGAAAACTCCATGTGCTTTAATTGAATGTGGTGTTGGCATGCATGTACCTGATGATCATACCATGCTTCATTTCAATAGAGACATTGTAGTTCAAGGCATAGTTCAAGGCATTTGCAAAGCCTTTGAGGTTACATATGAGAAACCTGTTGATCAGTGTATTGAGGTTAAACAAAAACTAGCTCAGATGCAGGAAGCCTATACACTTCTAACCAAAGATGGTGAAGTAAAACAGAAGAAACTAAACGATATTAAAGATAGTCTTACAACCTTACAGACTATGCTACTAGATACTTTAGATATTTTAAAGTAACTTCCAATGGACGCATATATAAACCAAATTTTAAATGGATTTAAAACTGTTATAAAACATGTTGGAGTAGTGGATGAAGATGTGAATAGGATTGATAGAGATCTAAATGGAGATAGACAAAGCATTGATAATTTAGTTTTAAAGATAGACTCAGTTGATAAGAAACTTGATAATGTTTTAAACACTTTAACTAGGCTTCAAACCAAGACTAAGGATGCAGTCAAGGATGCTGTGGCTGAAACAACTGAGCCTTTAAGGGAGCAAGTAGGTCAATTTGTAGATCAGAAAGTTATTAGAGTCAAAGTTCCTACTGATAAGTGGACTGGTAAAGTATTATCATTAATTAGTAGATGGAAAAGAGGTGATAAGAATGGCAAATGAAGTACAAATGAAAGACGCAATTAGTTACCCACAGTGGAAGATAATAGCTTGGAGATTTTTAAGAACTGCAATTGCAGGTGGAGTCTCAAGTTTATTGACAGTTACTATAGTTTTGAAACCAGACTTGTCTAATATAAAAGAGTATGGCTTTGCACTTTTAGCAGCTTTTATAGCTGGTATGATTGGTGCATTAGGTCTTGCAATTAGAGACTTATGGGGAAACAAAGAACAAGATAGTTTAGTTGATAAGATAATTATTTAATGAGAGGTCTAGTTGACATTTTAAAAAGGACTATAGTAATCTTAATATTGTTACCATTAATATTGTTATATGTAGTACCTATACATTTATTCCAGTTGGTAACAGGAAAAGGAATAAAAGAGGTAAGGTAAATAACTATGATAGATTTAACTAAAATTGATCAGTCTTCTCCTAACTCAGGAAAACCTGTTATTGAACAAAAAGAACATCAAGCACCTTCTGAAAATTTAAACGTCCCCAATAATGAAAAAGCAAAAGAATTTAGAAGAACCCACTGGACACCTGATAAATTTGTAGAAGATGGTCAGGTAAGAGCTGATGAAGTAAATGAAGAACAAAAAGAATTTCTAAAAAATACAGAATTCGTGGAATAGGGGGTGAATATTATGAAAGAAACAAAAACACTTAAAGAAATGAATATGGGTGAACTATGGGCATTAGCTAAGTCCAGAGGAATCTCCGTTAAAGGAAAAAAGAAAAGCGAACTAATTGCAGAATTAGTAATTGAAGATTCTGAAAAAGTTGAGAAAAAAGAAACTGTTGAAAAAGAAAAACCAGTATTAGTAAAAGCAACTTTAGAAGATGGAACTGAAATATTGATTCCAGCTAAAGATGTTACTTCTGTAGAACCAGCCAAGAAAGGTGAATTGGTTACTATTAAATCTGTTGATGGTCGTGAATTAGAAGTATCTATTGGAGATCAATATTGGAAAGGAAAAGTAATTGAAGTCCCATCTGAACTAGCACAAGATGTCAAAAGAATATTAAGAGATGGAGGTTTCTATATTCTATGAAAATACTTAAAGAAAAAAAACAAGATTCTAAAACATTTAGTCTTACAGATAGTATGATTGCTGATCTTATGTTTATATTAAGACCAATGAAAGAAAAGCAAATGGAAGCTATGTTTTGGCAATCTCAATTAAGACAAGTTCAAGATAACATTGCAAGAAACTTAGCAATTGATCAAGGTAAATTTTCAATAGATTGGGCTAAAGCATATTCAACTGGAAAGTTGACTTGCACCAAAATAAAGGAAGAAGGTGAAAAAAATGGAGAAAGTAAAAAGAAGTAAACTTTTGACAACTGAATCAACTTGTGTTGACTGTGGAAATCCTTTTAAGGTTAACATTGATGAAGTGAGTCGTTTTAAAGACAAAAAAATTCCGTTACCTACCAGATGTAGAGGATGTAGAAGATCAAAACTAATAGAACTTAAACTAAAAAGGATAACTAAAATACTTTTTAAAGTTTTAAAAGAAGTTTCTCCTAGAAGAAATGAACAGAAATTACAGAAGAAGCAGAGCAAGGGAATCAAGGTTGAAAAAGAGCCTTGAGAAAGAAGGCTATTATGCTATTAGAGCTGCAGGTAGTAAGGGAATAGCAGATGTGATAGCAATAAAACCTGCCAAGTGTGGCAATGGATTTCACTACGAGGTCAGGTTTTTGCAAGTCAAAGTCTCTGAAAACCTGGTAGATTTCAAACGCATATTTAAGATAATTGATTCTCCATGTGGGTTAATAAATGTAGAGTTTTTAAAATATCCAGTTAAAAGTAAAAAATGGCATGACAGTAGGAGAAATATCAAGAGAAGAACAAAGAAGAAAGGGATATAAACATCCTTCTAATCAACCTGGCTGGACAAAGAATTCCTTCAAACCAGCTACAACACCAGAAGAAGCAAACTATCTAGGTGATGAAGAATATCATGACAGTCTTGGAGTGCATAATCCACTATGGAGATATGTTATTAAAAGATATACCAAAGAAAGTGAAACTCCAATCCTTGTAGTTGGATATGATGCTTTGCCTGTAGCAATTGAATTATCCCAATGGACTTATCCTGTGGTGTTTGTAGTTAAAAATAAAACTGAACTTGAAAAAGCTAAATATGATATTAAAAGACAAGCTGGTTTTTTCAAAGATACACTTACATTACCTTTTGAAAATTATTTAGGGGGTTATCCTCATTCAAGAGTAGCTATATTTATAGGAATAATAGATAAAATGGATAATGATGGTGCGAGAATATTTATTGACAATCTTAAAAAAAGTGCTACACAAATCATCTGTGCAGTTAAACCTAATAGAAACTGGAAAGATACTCTTGGCAAAAGTCTCATAGATAGTTTATCCTATTATAAGGGTAGATTTAATCTACTTAGAATAGAATAAAATGGAAACATTAAGAAGTTTAGAAGAAAAGTGGAAAAAAGAGGGTAAGTCAAAAGACAGAATTAAAAAACTTAGATGGTATCATAAAAATAAAGAGAAGATTCTTAGTGAAAGAAGAAGTTTACTTCATTATCAAAGAATTATTTAATTCTTTTTGCTGGTTTATTCACTTGTAAAGTCTTGAAAGGCTTCTTTGTATCAATATCAATAACTTTAAAATGCCTTTTTCCTGTATTTTCTGTGGCTACGGCTTCACTAGAGACATTTTGCGTGGCTTTTTTAAGACGAGATGATACCCTATTCATTCCAAACTGTGTTCCAAGCTTTAACCATTGTTTCGGTATGTCCCTTTTGAGAATAATTGCTAGTCCAGTAAAAAAGTAATACCAAAAAGATACTGATAATACCAAAATAAAATCTGCTAGTTTTGAAGTTTCCTTAATCGTTTTTGATGCAGCTATATTTATGAGTTCTTTAACTGGTTTTTTTTCTTCCTTCTGAAATTCTTCAAGCATTTCTTCAGGAACTACTGGAAATGACATATTATTTTTTCTTACTTCTTAGTTTACCACTATTCTCCATGGCATAGTAAATACTCTTTGCTTTTTTCTTTCCATATTGTTTATTGAGATTTTTTATTAACGATCTTATTATTGGCATATTATTGTGATGGATTATTTGGACTTCCTTTTGTATTTCTTCCAACTCCTTTTGTAAAATCTAATCTATCAATCATTCCAGCATGTTTTCTACAAAGGACTCTTAAATTACTCATACTGTGAGTTTTACCTTCTACAATCATTCCACGTTCTGTATCATGTCTTCCTCCACCTTTAATGTGATCAATCACTAAATCACCTTCATGATCGTTGCTTGGATATGAGCACTTAGCTCCTTTAGCTTTTAACACTTCAGCTCTGGTATAGCCAAAGCGTTGCCTTTCCATTGCTTCTCTTTGTTTTTTTAGTTGTGATGGATCTGTCATTGTTCTTCTCTTATATGAAAATTCATTAACTCTCCTAAATTTGCAAGATCTTTTTCTATTGTTTTAAACTTTAAATCAAAATAATCTTCCGATGGATACTCAGCAAGTGCTTTTTCCATTGCATTAACTCTTATATTTACAGAAGTCCAAGCAACAATTAGAGAGCCTATAAAAATAATGATAAACCAGTTTTGTCTTAACCAATTTATTATTTCTTTATTTTCACTTTCATTTTTTGTCATAATTAATTATTACATTTTTTTATGCTTCAAGCAAAGTAATTGGAACTTCATTTTCAAGTCCACCATAATAATCATCTTGATTAATAACAAAGTTATCTTCTTGGAAAGCATGAAACAACACTGTGTAAGTTAACCCATCAATATCAGTAAATGTATATAGTATCTTAGCTTCTTTTAAATCAAGAAGTTTCTGGTGTAAATCCCCACCTGTAACTCTAACTACACTACCAGCTTCATGAGCTCCTAAAGCATTTGCTCCTGTTGCTGGAATTCCAGTAAGAGTAGATGTAGTTTTGCCTGTATAAGTAAATCTATCTGCTACACCAGTTGTAGGATTTATTATTGATGCATACATTGTTTCCCCATCTGGATCTGGAAATCCAGCTAAGGGGGTAGAATCTGCTGAGGACTTGAGTGTTATTGAAGTTTCTCCACCTGTAGTTGCAGTTTGTAATATCGCTATAGGTTCTGTTCCATCAAGCCATTGAATTTTATCTACGCATAAAAGTTTCATATCCCACATATATTTAAAATCTGGTG
>Ga0172381_10000645_pt1 | contig 42394 bp, 38 predicted proteins | sample Leawel6488metaG_FD_119754 | JGI IMG/M metagenome (GOLD analysis project Ga0172381, IMG submission 119754) | Leachate microbial communities from a municipal landfill in Southern Ontario, Canada - Leachate well 64-88 metaG | ecosystem: Engineered > Solid waste > Landfill > Unclassified | place... | reverse complement strand
TCGCTCTTCTTGCTCTTCTCGCTCTTTTTGCTCTTCTCGTTTTTTACACTGTTGACTGCATTGGTGATGCTGTCTGAACTGGCCACGTTTATTATATTATCGCTTTTTTTAGAAATTCCCCCGACGGCAATCTTTTCAACTATTTTAGGTTTTGGAGAATTTTCTACTATTAGGTAAGGATTACCAATATTGTCGTTAACAGTTACGGGAGTCTCTTTGTCCAGAACCAGCAAAAGAAGAAGTGAGGCGGCAATTGCAATGGAAACATAGACAACTCTTCTCAAGTAAACAACCTTTGCTCTCTTCCTACTGATAAGAGCTATTTGCAACTTCTCCCAAGAGTCCTCGTCGGGCATTTCAAGATGTCCATCAATTATCTCCCTTACTTTTTTATCAAACTCTATATTTTGCATACTAATTATTCCCCTTTAATCTCTCTTGTAACCAATCTCTTGCTCTGCTCAACTGCGATCTGGAGCTGCCCTCGCTTATCTTCATCTCTCTGGCAATCTCCTGATGTGAATACCCCTCAATCGCGAACATATTGAACACCGTTCGAAAACCTGCAGGCATAGAGGATATCAGTTTCAACAACTCCTTTGATGAAATCTGACCAATTCCTGCACCATCCTCCACTATCTCTCTGTCAACAGAGGTCAGCTCCTCGGAATACTTAAGAACATCTCCCTTTCTCAATGACATTAATGCAGTGTTGACAAAAATACGCCTTAACCAACCTTCAAAAGAGCCACTGGCATTATAACTGCCAATTTTTTCAAAAACTGTGATAAACCCATCATGAAGAATATCCTTTGCTTTCTCTCTTTCTCCAACATAACGAATACAGAGTGTCAACATACGGGGGGAATACAACTCATAGAGTACTCTTTGCGCCCTTTGATCCTGTTTTACGCAGGCTTCTACTAACTCTATTTCGTTTAGGTATTCAGTCGAAGTGGTGTTCATCACTTGTTATTATAAGATGCAAAATAGTAATAATTCGTTGCACAACCAATAATTATTTTCTCAATGTATTGGTATTTGCAAAGGTTATAAAATGATTAACTTTGTCCAATAATAATATCACGTACAGATGTCCAAATATTCAAAAACTTTTAGAATCGTTATATTCTCAATAATAATCTCACTTTTTGCCGTTACTATTCCCCCGGAAGAATTGTCAGCACAGACAAAAGAGGAGACAGATCAGTTTTACTACATAGAAGGCCTCCGGCAGTATAACATTGGGAGTTTGGATGAAGCTCAGAAAATTTTTCTGAACCTGATTGAGAAGAAGACAAAAAATGATGCTGTATATTACTATCTGGCAAATATTTATCTGCAAAAAGGTAGCACAAAAAAGGCCGAAGAGTTGATGGTTTCCGCCTTGAAGCTGGATCCCGGAAATTACTGGTACAGTATACAGCTTGCAAAAATTTACATAGCGCAAAATAATCAGGATAGTGCAATAAAGATTTACGAAGAGCTCCGGGAAAAGTACCCCCAGAAGACCGATCTTTACGATGATATGATTGACATATACATAGAAAAGAAAGAGATTGACAAAGCCAGAAAGGTTGTAGAAGATGTAGAGAGATATATGGGTAAGAGCGAAGCTACCGGGCTCACACGGTACAATCTTCTGATCTACGAAAATAAAAAGCAGGAGGCATTCGAATTTCTGCAAGAGTTCGACAAAGAGTATAGCACACCGAGGACCGCCACTCTCCTTGGAGACTACTACTCGGGCAAACAGATTGATTCTACCGCCCGATACTACTATAATAAGGCCCTCTCCCTGGACCCTTCATACGTTCCTGCCAACTTCGGTCTGGCCGAGATCTACAGGATGAAAGGTCAGTTCGACCTATACTTCGAGATGATAAATCCATTTCTTGCAAATCCTGAGGTGGATTCCAAAATGAAGGTCAGCTATATATCAGAGATCCTTTCGAGTCAGAAATTCGTAGCTACATTCGCCCCGCAGGTAGATACGATGATGAACAACCTCCATCGCGCGCATCCCTCCGACAGCTCTGTTGCCTATACATACGCTCTCTACCTCGTTCAGACCGGGAAAAAAGAGAGTGGCCTTAAGGTTTTGGCTGACAACCTGAAGTTTTACCCCGATTCAAAAGAGGCACACAGGCAGTTGCTCTCCCTTATTTACTATACAGAGAGCTGGGACTTGCTGGTTAAAAACAGCGATAGTGCACTGGTAATATTTCCGAAAGATCCTGATTTTCTGGAATTAAAAGGAATAGGACTGCTCCAATCACAGAGGATACCCGAGTCAATAGAGATCTTTAAGGAGATTCTTAACCTATCAAAGGGCGATAGCGCCACTACTGTCCGGAATCTCTCAATTTTAGGTGACCTCTACTATCAGATAGGGAACAAAAAAGAGTCATTCAAATACTACAAGAAAACTCTCAGCAAGGAGCCAAACCATATATCGACCCTTAACAACTATGCATATTACCTGTGCGAAGACAGGAAGCAGCTCGGCAAGGCCTATAAGATGAGCAAAAAGACAATTGAGGCCGAACCGGATAATCCTACTTATCTCGACACATACGCTTGGATACTCCATCTTTTGAAAAAGGACATAGAGGCCAAGGCAATTCTCAAACACGCGATGATATACGGCGGCAGTGAAAATGCCACTATGCTCGACCACTATGCCGAGATTCTGTATGCATTAAAAGAGTACGATCTTGCCTTTATTTACTGGGGACAGGCAGACAAGATCGATCCGAACCTTGGCATAGCAGCCAAAATGGCTAAAAAAAGAGGAGCAGCCAAGTAATGTCAAGAATCTTTCTGATATCTATGTTTGTATTGTTTACCACCGGGCTGACTGCTCAAAATGTGAGCGAACAGACAAAAAGAAAACAACAGATAGAGGAGGAGATTGCATATTTGGACAAACAACTCGCTGCAAACAAGTCCAAACAACAGGCCAATACCAAGGAGTTGAATTTTATCCAGAGGAAAATTGCCAACAGAAAAAAGCTGCTTAAGGAACTTGAAAGTGAGATAGCATACATAGATAGTCAGGTTGTACAAAAGGAGCTGGCAATTGACGATCTCAACAGGAACCTGAACTCCCTCAAAAAAAGCTATGAAGATCTCATATATCACTCATACAAGAACAGAGATCAGAATATCTGGCTCATGTACATTCTTGCAAGCAAAAATGTTGAGCAGGGATACAGAAGGTGGAGCTACATAAGGAACTATTCGCAGGCAATAAAGGATATGGCTGGCAACATAAAGAAAAGTACTGAGAATATTGCCAAAGAACGGGAGGAGCTTGCAAAAGCAAGGGTAAACTCTGTTAGTGTGCAAACCAAAAAACAGCAAGAGTTTAAAAAACTCTCCCAGGAGGAGGTTGGGGCTAAGCGTATTATTACCCAGCTCTCAAAGAAGGAGAGTGAAGTAAAACAACAACTTAACGCTAAAAGGAGAGAGGTGGAGAGACTTAACAGAGAGATAGAACGCATCCTGACCGCAGCTGTAAAAGAGAAAGAGAATCCCGAGTACAAGGAGAGTGTTGCGGACAGAGTCCTATCGGACAAATTCGAGAACAACAAGGGCAGACTCCCGTGGCCGGTTCGCAAAGGTGCTATTATCGAACAATTCGGACAACATTACCATTCTGTATTTAAAAATGTGAAATTACCATTCAACAACGGAATAAATATTGCAACCGATGCCAATGCAGATGTTTTTTGCGTCTTCGACGGTGTTGTAAAGCAGATTCTTGTAATGCCCGGATATAACCAATGTATTTTGGTTCAACACGGAAACTTTTTTACATTTTACACCAAACTGGATAAAATTTCTGTCAAGAGCGGACAAAAGGTCTCAACAGGACAACTTCTGGGCTCTCTCAGTGAATCTGAGGGCACCTCTGTCATCCACTTCCAGCTATGGAAGGGAACCGAAAAGCAGAATCCTGAACAGTGGATTTCCCGTTAGTTGTACTAACCCCTAATATTTAAAACTACTGCCGCCAATAAATTCCCTCATTACCGATGTGGGAGGTATAAGAGCTATTTCTGCGGGCTGGAGCTCCTGAATATAGGAGAAAAACTTGAGAAGCCGTATGCTCTCTGTGGATGCCGGCGAGTTGGGAGCAATTCTTCTAAGCATAGGTTCTGCATAGTATTTCAGTAGGGGAAGCTCGTATATGAGTGCTGAGTTAAACATAATATCTGCATTCTCCTGGTAAGGGAAAATATTATGTATCTCGCCTCTTCTCACACTTTGCCATCTCATTATAGTACCCTCCGGCGATACTCCTCTGTAATTTCCATCCCTTACAATTCTGCGGATAAGGCGGCTGTCGGAAGTGGAGATGTTGTTGTTCTCGTCCAGGGAGAGGGATGTAAGTGCAGATGCATAGACCCTGTATATCTTATCATCCGGAACGTGAATGGTGAGTTTTGGATTCAATCCGTGAATACCCTCTATAATAAGTATATCCTTATCTTCCATTTGCAAGCTATCTCCTAAAAATTCTCTTTTGCCCGTTGCAAAATCAAATTTGGGAAGCTCAATTCTCTTCCCATCGAACAATTCGTTTAGCTGACGGTTCAAAAATTCTATATCCAACGCCTCAAGAGCTTCAAAATTGAAGTTACCATCCTTGTCCTTAGGAGTTTTATCCCTGTCTACAAAGTAGTTGTCCAGTTCAATAATAACCGGGTTGAGCCCAAGGACCTTTGTCTGAAGTGCAATCCTTTTGGAGGAGGTTGTCTTTCCGCTGCTGGATGGGCCGGCAATAATAACCAGTTTAATCTTGTCCCTCCGCTTATATATCTCATCTGCAATTGCAGCATATTTTCTCTCGTGAAGTCCCTCCGCTATCTGTATAAGTTCTGCTGCCTTTCCATTCATAATTGTGTGGTTAAGAGCACCAACGCCCCTCACTCCAAGTATCGAGCACCAGTTCGAATACTCCTTGAATACATCAAAAAGCTTATACTGATATGGAGTTTTTACAATTTCATAAGGGTTGGTAATCTGAGGAGTAATTATAAGGAAACCTCTGCTAAAGGATTCGAAGTCAAATGTCTTTATCATACCGGTAGATTCAAGAATCGGTCCGTAGAAGTGGTCGGGATAGCCGTCCAGAAAATAGACAGTGGTAAAGAACTTACCCCTCAACTGATGGAGGAAAGCCTTTTCCGGTCTGTTGTTCTTTTTGAAGATTTCAATGGCTTCATCGGTATGAATTTTCTGACGGGTAAACGGCAGGTCGGCATCTATGAGCTCCTGCATTCTTTTTTTTATTGTCTCTATCTCCTTTTCACTCAGAACCACCACTTTTAGTGAACCATCCTCGCCTGGTTCCAGCTCACGGAGCTCTCCGTACATTCCATTCTGCAAGTTGTAATCTATCATCAGCGAATATTGCGGATATAGGTCGGCTACTGCTTTCTGAAGGACAAAGTTAAGAGAACGGACATAGGTTCTGTGGCCATCGGGATGAGAGTAGTCAATAAATTTAATTGTATGTGGTATGTAGATCTGAAATCCTAACTCTTTCAACTGATTGTCTACAAGTGCTGCCAATACCGGCCATTCCAGACGGAGATCTATCTGCCTGAGCAGAGAGGTGAGTGTTGTTCCGGGCTGACATTCAAATGATTGTTTGAGGTTTTCGCAATAAACATTTATCATACTTTTCTCATTTTTTCAGTTAATAATTATTACAGATATTGGCCTGTAACCGATTCAGGGTTTAGTCTCAATTGTTCCGGAGTTCCTTGAGCCACAATTTTTCCACCCTTGGCCCCTCCGTCCGGGCCAAGATCAAAAATATAATCCACAGAGCGGAGTACGTCCAGGTTGTGCTCAATTATCAAAACGGTATTTCCCTGTTCCACCAATCTTTGCAGGACACCAAGAAGCACTCTTATATCTTCGAAGTGAAGCCCTGTAGTTGGTTCATCCAGAAGATATAAAGAATTCCCTGTATCCTTTTTGGAGAGTTCGGCAGCCAGTTTAACCCTTTGGCTCTCTCCGCCGCTCAGGGTTAAAGAAGATTGCCCGAGCTTTACATAGCCTAAGCCAACCTCCTCAAGAGCCCTTAACCGCTGAACTATCGACGGCACATGTTCAAAAAACTGTACCGACTGAGATATCGTCATCTCCAGAACATCGTTTATGGATTTACCCCTGTACTTGACTGCAAGTGTGTCCGGTTTGTATCTTTTCCCGTTACACTCTTTACAATGAACGTGTACGGAAGGCAGAAAATTCATCTCTATTATCTGAACTCCGGCTCCCTTACACTCTTCGCACCTTCCACCCTTTACATTAAATGAGAAACGGCCGGCCTTAAAGCCTCTTACCTTGGCATCGGGGGTAGACTCAAATAGTTTCCGGATATCCGAAAACACATTTGTGTATGTGGCGGGATTACTTCTCGGACTTCTGCCTATTGATGATTGGTCTATCTCTATAAGTTTGTCGACATTGTCAATGCCGCTTATCTCTTTGTAAGGTAGTGTTTTGTAAAGCGATTTGTAAAAATGGTTACTTAGAATCGGCATAAGGGTCTCGTTTATAAGCGAAGATTTTCCACTGCCACTCACCCCACTCACCCCTATAAAGCATCCCAAAGGAATTTTAATATCCACATCTTTAAGGTTGTTACCCGAGGCACCTTTTAATTCCAGAAACTTACCGTTACCCTCCCTCCTGCGCTGTGGTATCTCAATTTTCCTGAAACCTCTCAGGTACTCGAGGCTCAGGCTGTTCATCCTCTTTATATCCTCCTCCGATGCCATAAAAATATCTGCCGGTATTCCGGAAAAAAGGACCTTTCCACCCTTCTCTCCCGCTCCGGGACCAAGGTCTATGAGGTAGTCCCCACTAAGAATCATCTCTTCGTCGTGTTCCACAACCATAACTGAATTACCCTCATCTCTCAGTTTTTTGAGGGATTTTATCAGTTTTCTGTTATCTCTCTGATGCAGGCCTATGCTTGGTTCGTCCAGTATATAGAGCACATTTACAAGCTTGGAGCCTATCTGTGTTGCAAGTCGTATTCTCTGACTCTCACCGCCACTCAGAGACCTGGTACTCCTGTCGAGAGAGAGGTAGTCCAGCCCCACATCCATCAGAAAGCCTATTCTGTCCAGAAGTTCCTTTATAATATCCCTGGCAATTATCTTTTGTTTAGGGTTCAGCTTGCTGTCAAGGGTGCTTACCCATTCCTGAAGAACCTCTATGTCCATAGCAGTGACCTCTGCAATGTTTTTGTCATCAATTTTAAAGCTTAAAGCCTCTTCCTTCAGCCGTGTGCCGTTGCATCTTGGGCAGACTATCTCCTCGATAAAACGCTCTTTCTTCATAATCAGTTCGTCGCTGTCAGATCCGTTCTGCTCCACCTTTGAGATAACCCCGTTGAAGCTCATCATCTGAGAAAGCGCTCCCGAACCGCCAATCCTGAATAGTTCATCGGAACCATATATAATAGTATTGAGGGCATCCTCTGGAATATCTCTTATAGGGTCGTTAAGCGAGAATTCATATTTCTTCGCTATTCCCTCAAGTTGGCGGAACAGCAGGTTATCCCTCGTGTGTCCGATAGGGACAATCCCCCCTTTGGCAATAGAGAGTGAATCGTTTGGAATAATTTTTGAAAGATCTGCCTTGGTAATCATTCCCAGACCTTTGCAGTGCGGACACGCTCCTTGCGGTGAATTAAAAGAGAATGTGTGAGGAGCGGGTTCAGGATATGAGATGCCTGTCTCCGGGCACATCAGGTGTTTACTGAAGTGTCTGAGCTTGTTTTCCTTTACATCCAGGACTGCAAGAGAGCCCTTGCCGTGGTGGAGCGCAGACAAGACGGACTCCATAATTCGTTTTTCGCCTCCTGCACCCGGGAGTAACTTATCTACGACCAACTCTATGAAATGAGGCTTATATCTGTCCAATGGTTTAACCGCAACCAGATCCGAGACTTCTCCGTCTACCCTCACCTGCTGGAAACCCTTTCGTATAAGTTGTTCGAACAGCTCTTTATAGTGGCCTTTTCTTCCCTTTACCAGAGGCGACAGAAGGAGGCATTTCCGTCCGTTATACTCTTTCATTATGAGAGAGACAATCTGTTCGTCGGAATATTTTATCATCTCCAGCCCCGTGACCGGAGAATAGGCGACTGATGCCCTGGCGTAGAGTAGCCTCAGAAAGTCGTATATCTCGGTTATTGTGCCAACCGTAGACCTTGGGTTGCGTCCGGTTGTCTTCTGTTCAATTGCAATAATCGGGCTTAGTCCGGTAATACTCTCTACATCAGGCCTTTCAAGTGCTCCCATGAACTGACGTGCATAGGCCGACAAGGTGTCCATATAACGGCGCTGCCCCTCGGCAAAGATTGTGTCAAATGCTAAAGAGGATTTTCCACTCCCGCTCAAACCTGTTATAATTACCAGTTTATGGCGAGGAATGGACACATCAATATTTTTCAGATTGTGTTCTCTCGCTCCTATGACCTCTATGTTCATCTGCTTCCCTCTTTCGGTACCTTTACAATATAGCTTTTTCCCTCTTTATTTTCCAATGTGTTGGCACGTATCCACTGGTTATACATCTTTAACAGCTTGAAGTTGGTTTTGTATTTTGTTGCAAACGTCGACCAATTTTTAACCGGCCCATCTACAGTAACCTCTGTATATTCAAGCGGTTGGTAAAGCTGATCCTTTTCTATCCTGAACCCGTAAGTTTGAGGATCTGCCAGTATGGTCTTGAAAGCCAAAGCACGGAAAAGATATCTGGAGGTCTCCTCCGGAAATTGTGTGTCGTAATAGTTTTTTTGGAACTGTATATCCATTCTGTAGCGGACATTGCTCAAGCCTATGTTGAATGAGGCTGCCGCCATTGTCCAGGTGCCAAGCTCCCCGTATGCCTTTTTGAAGTATGCGGCAGCCGCACGGGTAGATTTCTCTATATTGTAACGTTCATCCACCTCATCGTTCACAACCAGACCATATTCCTTTGCTGTAGAGGAGAGGAACTGCCAGTAACCTCCGGCACCGGCCGATGAAACTACAGGCTGAAGGCCGCTCTCCGCAATACAGAGGTAGTAGAAATCTTCCGAAAGACCCTCCTCCTTTAAGATTCCCTTAATAATTGCCTCATACCTGTTGTTGAGCTGAAGAATGTATGTGAGGCTGGCATGCCAGTATGTGATAACCATCATCTCTCTTTGCAGGGACTCCCTTACATCCATATATTTCAACGGGACTTGTTCACCAGCGAATGAGAGTTTTGCCGGTACCGGCGGTATTTTCACAACCTGCTCCACACCATTGTCCTCTTCATTGCTCTGAGAAATTGCACTTGTTCTGCCATCGGTACAGAATGCGAGAAGCGGTACAAAAAGAAAGTATCTATTCATATCTTAGAAATGGATTTGTGTTAAGCTCATGGCCGATTGTGGTTTCGGGACCGTGCCCCGGAAGCACCTTGTAGCCGTCACCAAGTTTTACCAGCTTGGACAACAGACTCTCCATAAGCTCATCATAATCTCCTCCGGGAAGATCTGTTCTCCCTATGCTGCCTGCAAAAAGGCAATCGCCAACTACAACAAACCGGTTGTTTTCATCATCAGAATAATAGCAAACCCCTCCCCTTGTATGTCCCGGCGTGTATAGTACTTTGAGTTTTGAGTTGCCAAATTTTATTATATCACCCTCTGCAATGTCCACTGTTTCGTGAGAAGGCTCTTCCACCTTGTACCCGAACATCTCACTGTAACTTACAGCTCTAAATAGCTGAGGTTTATCCATAGGATGAATGTAGGTCTTTATGTTCCAAGTGCTGGTTACAAATGCATTCCCCATTACGTGGTCGAAATGGCCGTGCGTATTGAGCAATTTTACAGGTTTCAGCTCGTTTGTATCAATAAATTTCTTAAGTCTCTCCTTTTCATTATCGGTTTGGCAACCCGGGTCTACAATCACACACTCCTTACTTTCGTCCCAAAGGACATAGCAGCACTCTCTTAAATCGTTAAAATAAAATGTCTTTGTCTGTATCATAAATTTTGTCTATTTTTCAACACCGCCCAACATAGGAACAAATCTGTAATCTCCATGTTCAGTTTTTACAAACTCATCTTCGCCAACTCTCTCAACAACAATCATGGTCTGAATATCCTCTCCCACGGGGACTACCATTCTTCCCCCGATTGTCAACTGTTTAAGAAGTGTTTGGGGAATCTCCGGCGCTCCGCAAGTAATGAGGATACCTTTAAACGGGGCAAACTGAGGGAGTCCAGCGAATCCGTCGCCATAAAAGAGAACCGGAGAATGATACTCCAGGCGGGCCAGGTTCTTCTGGGCAAGCAGATAAAGTGATTTCTGACGCTCAATACTGTAAACCCTGAACCCCATCTCAACCAGAACAGCTGTTTGATATGCACATCCCGTACCAATCTCCAAAACCTTGTCGAATTTATTCAGCCCCAGAAGGTGGCTCTGCATAGCAACCGTATATGGCTGTGAAATTGTCTGCCTGGCCCCGATAGGCAGTGGTTTGTCTAAATAAGCCAAGTGATCCAGACCGTATTCCAGAAACATGTGTCTTGGAACCTTGTTCATTGCCTCTATCAACTTGGAATCAAAATTGAATTTTCCTAATAGTTGCTCTAATAGTTGTTTTCTTCTTCCTTTGTGCTGTGGTGTGTCTAACATACTACAAAATTACGAAAAGATTTTTGTAATTTTGCCTTTAGTAAGACCTACATTTTTACCTAATATTTTTTATTATGCACATCGCTATCGCAGGAAACATCGGCAGTGGAAAAACCACTTTAACAAAATTACTATCAAAACATTACGGCTGGGAACCAAAGTATGAGGAGGTTGATAGCAACCCCTACTTAACCGATTTTTACAATGATATGCATAGGTGGTCCTTCAACCTTCAGGTTTTTTTTCTAAACCAGCGCTTCAAAAGTATCGTGGAGATCCAATCCAGCGGCAAATCGGTTGTGCAGGACAGAACAATTTATGAGGATGCCAGGATATTTGCCCCCAATCTCCACAGCATGGCTCTTATGACCACCAGAGATTATGAAAACTACAGATCTCTTTTTGATCTTATGCTATCTTTAGTCAAACCGCCCGACCTGTTGATATATCTGCGCTCATCAATTCCAAATCTGGTTTCTCAAATCCAGAAAAGGGGGCGCGATTATGAAAGCGGTATCCGTATCGATTACCTGCAGGGGCTTAACGCAAGATACGAAGAGTGGATCTCCGGCTATAAAGATGGACAAATGCTTATCGTAGATGTAGATGAAAACAAATTCGAAGACAAACCTGAGGATATGAGCATTGTGATTGATAAGATTGATGCTCATCTCAACGGATTATTCAGCCGGGGACGCATATTGTGTGATTTTTCCTCCTAAGGTCACACAATATGTGTCCCCAAGTGATCGCGGATCTCTTGTTTGGCGAGCTTCCAGCGTGGTATGTCGATCTTTGAGCCTATTACTTCGACCACTTTAGCCGCAACAATGGAACCTACATCGCCGCACATTTTCAGTGAGAGTCCGTGAGAGTGGGCGAACAGGAACCCGGCTGCATAGATGTCGCCTGCACCGGTTGCATCAATGGTGTCTGCGGGCCAGGCTTCAATATAATGGTACTCGTCACCGCTCTTTATCATAGAACCATCTTTACCTATCTTGACAACGGCTATGTCACAAATTTTTGCGATCTCATCGAGTGCTTGGCGGGGTTCCTTTTTAGTGAATGACTGAGCTTCCATTTCGTTCGCAAATACTATATCTACGTAATTTTCAATAATATCATGCAGAAAAGCATCGTTACTTTCAACCACATTATAACTTGCCATATCAATCGAAATTATCAGTCCCGCCTCTCTTGCAAGCTCCACTGCCTTTCGTACCAGATCCTGGTTTTGAACAAGGTAACCCTCAATGTGAAAATAGTCGTGGTTAAGAAAATAATCCAGCTTAAGATCTTCAGGAACCAGTTCGATTGCTGCGCCAAGATGTACTGCAAATGTCCTCTCTGCATTCGGTGCGGTAATGAAGACCATCGCCCGTCCGGATGCTGCATTTCCCTTGAAAAGGATGGATTTTATCCCATTGCGGGCCTGATCGGATTTGAACAGGGAACCCAGTTCGTCGTCACCTATCTTACCTATAAATGTGGAAGGCATCCCGAGGACAGCTGTTCCGGTTATTGTGTTTGCAGATGAGCCTCCGGCTACATATTGCGCTCCCATTGGTTTGATTGTCTGCCATATCTTTTCGCCGGTTTCACGATCTACATGTTGCATGCTGCCGCAAGGCAGATGATAATAGTTTAGAAGGGAGTCGTCCTGCAGTACAGCCAAAATGTCTGTTAAAGCATTGCCTATTCCTAAGATTGATTTCATAGATGCAAAGTTCACAAATTTTTTCTAATCATAAAATGAAGACGATTGTATATGTTTGCTTCACTCATGCCGTTGTCAAAATCCAGGAAGAGTAGGTTCAAGTTGGGGTAAAGTTCCCTTGTTCTCTTTTCTATACCCTTGGATATTATCTGATTGGCTATACAACCGAAAGGTTGCAGGCTTACAACATTGTTAATGCCCTCCTCTGCAAATCGGGCAAATTCTCCGGCTATGCCCCAGCCCTCTCCAAACTGAGAATTTGTATTGATTATCTTCGAGGCCATTTGTGCCTCTTTATGGGGACTCTTGATAGGTCTGATATACGGGAATTGCTTAATGGCATGCTCCATCTCCCTGATAACCCCGAAAAGATATTTTTCAACAAAATCCAGTGCAAATTTTGGGATATTCCTTCTCTGGATGTTATCTTTAAACCGAATTTCCCTGTTGGCAAAGAAAGCGGTGAAGAAGTCTGTAATCGCCGGCAAAACCGGTTCTACTCCTTGTGAGATAAGCCATTTGATAATATTTTTATGTCCAAAATCATTATACTTCACATAAATTTCACCAACAACCCCAATTCTGGGAATATTTTTATTCCCCAATATGCTTGAGAATTCCTTTGCAGCAGAAGCTGCTAAATTGAAAAATTCATCCGGTTTGTTCCTCTCAATAATGCCTATTCCAAGATTGATATACTTATCTTTCAATTTTACAGCTATTCCCGTTTCGGACTCACGGGGAGCGGTGGCATAATACATTTGTGAAAGATAATCTGCAAAAAGGGTAGTGTTTATCACAAGCTTATAAACCCTTTCCCACTTTAGCCTGAATCCGGGTTGATTATTAATTGTAGAGGACTTGTCGGTGGCAATCGATATTATGGGTACATCTGTAAAACCGGCAGATATCATTGCCTTTTTCACCAGAGAGAGATAGTTTGTAGCCCGGCACTGTCCACCTGTCTGTGTGATGGCCAAAGCTACTTTGTCCGTGTCATATCTGCCGCTCTCAAGAGCTTTTATAAAGTCACCTACTATAAGAGTAGCAGGGTAACAAATTTCATTGTTTGAGTATTTCAACCCATACTCGGCAGATTGCTGATCACTCGGCGGTAGATTTTCGCAATCATAACCCATCAACCTAAAAAGGGGAGGGATAAATGGTGAATAAAAATCGCCAAACCAGGGAAGCAATATTTTCCGCCTTTTGTCGCTTTTCTCAAACGGGGAAATTTGAATCAAACTATTGCCCGACGGTTTGTTACTATGCAAATTAAATTTCAAACTTTCGATTAAAGACCTTATTCTCAGACGAATGGATCCGGTATTACTGATATCGTCCACCTTTAAAATTGTAGCATTCTTACCTTTGGAACGGAGAATGTCTGAGACTTCGTCCAAAATAAAGGCATCGGGTCCGCAGCCAAAAGAGGTAATCTCCAGATATTGCACATTGGCAGGAGCTTCGGCAGCCCACTGCGCAGACTTTACGATCCTGTTTATATAGGCCCACTGCATGATAGTGTGAATACCTTTATCATTTAGAGAAAATTTCTGAGCCACCGCCTCTGTTATAACATCAACTCCGTAACCCGCAAGAATTTCAGCAATTTTATGTTGGATAAGAGGATCCGTATGATAGGGCCGGCCGGCCAAAAGAATAACCATGCGATTCTCTCTTTTCGCCTTTTCATAAATCCCGGCAGCACGGTTTACTAAAGTGTTATTATAGCTCTCCTGTTCCTTGATTGCTTCGCGGAAGGCTATGTTAAACTTTTCTGTCTGAACTGTGGAAATCGACTGAATATAACCAAAACAACCCTTTTTTAACAGCCTCTCATCTTTAAAGGTTATAGCAGGAGAGTCAAAGGGAATTCCGTGGTTGGAGAGAGGATCAACAGCACTTCTTATAACCTCAGAATAACCTGTTACAATAGGGCAGTTATAGCTGTTCGTGGCAGTTTTGTCTTCTTTGCCCTCATATACCACAAATGGAAGAAAAATTCTGTCAACCTTCTTGTTTATCAAGTTGAATATATGCCCGTTTACCAGCTTGGCAGGATAACATATATTATCTGCCATAACAGTATTTGCCCCTTTTTCGTACATCTTCACCGTGCTCTCATCCGACAATATCACATTAAAACCGCACCCTGTAAAGAGTTTGTGCCAGAAAGGGTAATTCTCATAGATGCCCAAGGCTCTTGGGATGCCAATAGTTTTTGCCGAGGGATTGATTGCAGAAAAATTGGCTGATAGCTCCCTGTCAAAGAGCAGTTGGAGCTTCTCTGCATATTGGTTTACTCCCGGATTTTTCCTTTCCCCCGCATTATTGAAAATCTTCTCACATTTGTTGCCCGAATAGTATCTGTTACCATTCACAAAATCATATCTTGTAACAGTACAACAGTTTTCACACCCTCTGCAGTTAACCATGGAACTTTTGTGAGACTCCATGTTGACCAGGTCTATAAGCGGAGTTGTCTCCGAAGCCCTGTTTTCGCAGCTTTTTTTAGCAAACAGAGCAGCACCGTATGCACCCATCAATTCGGGATAATCGGTTATCATGACACTCTTTCCCGTCTCCTTTTCAAAAGCCCGGATTATCGCTTTATTACGGAATGTGCCACCCTGTACCATAATGTTGTCACCTAATTCCGACACATCTTTTATTTTAAGTACCTTGTTTAGACAATTCTTTATTACCGAGTAGGCCAATCCTGCAAATATGTCTGCAACCGAAGAACCTTCGCGAATATATTGCTTGACTTTGGAATTCATAAAGACCGTACACCTTGTACCAAGATCACACGGTCTATCGGAAGAACATGCTATCTCGGAGAAATCCTTAATATTAAAGTTAAGACTGTTCGAAAATGTCTCAATGAAACATCCGCAACCTGAAGAGCACGCCTCGTTTATTTCCAGCCTCTTTATAGCCCCGTTCTCTATAAATGTAGCCTTCATATCCTGACCCCCTATATCCAAAATAAATGATACAGCGGGGTTAAAGTGACAGGCAGCGGTATAGTGGGCAATTGTTTCCACCATACCCCAGTTGAGATTGAAGGCCTTTTTGATAAGATCCTCACCGTAACCTGTTACACAACTTCCTTTTATATTAAGTGATTTACCCGCTTCCCCAGCCTCCTTGTTTAACAATTCAAACCCTTCACGCACAGTTTCTAAGGAGTTACCACAATTTTTCCTGTAGAAGTGGAAGAAGAGTCTTCCCTTTTTATCAAGAGCAATTATTTTAGTTGTCGTAGAACCGCTGTCCACACCAATATAGCAATCCGTCCCATCAATATTTTCAATTTCCACACTATCCAGTTGAAATTTTATCTTGGACCTGCTCCACTCCTCAAATTCTGCCTTGGAATCGAAAAGAGGTCTATTCCTGTTACCCGGTTTAACCACGCTTATATCGTTCATCTTTAGGAAGAGAGCAATATACTCCGATATAAGCCTGTGTTCGCCCTCTATTTTTGATGCAAGTGCTGCTCCCAGAGCCGGAACAACCTCGGCATAATCACTTATCACAATATCTTCTTCCATAAGATTTGCTGCTTCAATAAAGGCTTTTCGCAATTGAGGAATAAATGTGAACGGACCTCCGCACAAAAAAAGCTTTGGAGTAATCTTGTATCCCCTGGAGAGGGAGGTAATAATCTGAATGCTGACAGCGTGAAATACCGAGGCAGCTATATCATCCTTGCTCACATTCCTGCTCAAAAGATTCTGGACATCGGTTTTTGAAAAGACTCCGCATCTGGATGCTATAGGGTCAATGGTTGTAGCCCTCTCCGCCATGTTGTTCAACTCGCTTATATCCACTGCCAGAATATTGGCCATTTGATCTATGAACGACCCTGTTCCACCTGCGCAGCTACCGTTCATACGCATATCCGGAGTGTTCTTCTCGCTAAAGAATATCATCTTGGCATCCTCTCCCCCTATATCTACCAATGTTTTTATTTGAGGATATTTTTGGGAGACAACTTCGCAGGAGGCAACAACCTCCTGAATAAAAGGCAATTTGCAACGTTCGGCAATACCCATTCCTGCAGATCCGGTAATGGTGAGCGAGGCCGGTCTGTCACCCATACTTTGCTTTAACTGCCCAAAGATACTTATTAATGCACCAGCAATATCTGCGTGGTGCCTGCGGTACTCTTTGAACAGAATCTCGCCGGCATTATTCACGACTACAATTTTTATTGTTGTAGAACCGGCATCCAGCCCAATATTTAAAACTGAATCACTCATATTATCTAATTAGTTCGAAAGCTTCAACAAATTTTCCATAACCTCCTTTGCAATATTTTTGTGTTCATCCAGCAGTTGATCTGTAACCTGGTCATACGAGCCTAAATATTCACAAATTATGGGGTTAAGAAGGTAAGGTGCCACAAGGAGACTAAAGAAAGTGGTGATAATCTGTCCTATAGCTATTTTTCTGATGTTTCCTTTGGCCATTTCGTTCTCTAACAGAGATATAATACGTCCGAGATATTTTTGAGCGTCCTTATTGCCTTTGAAGTATTGTATCATCATCTTCGGATTCCTTTGAAGTTCGGTAAAAATGAATTTCGGAAATGTTCTGTTTTCGCGAAACATATTGTCATAAATATCTATTATTGAGTTTAACTTATCCAGAACCGGAATTCTTTTGGATATAATTGAATCCACTGATGGAACTATTGTATAAAATATCTGTTCAAATATTCCTTTATAAAGGTTTTCCTTCTTTCTAAAGTAATAGTTAAGAGCAGTCCGGCTGATATTCGCGGTATCGGCAATATCCTGCATTTTGGCACGGTCCAGCCCCTTTTCCAAAAAAACAATCCTTGCAGCTTCCAAAATTCTCTTTTCAGTTTCGCCAATATTTTCTTTTTCAATCATTTTCATTATGTTATATCGTTAATAATCCTAACAATCCTGTCCGTCACATATGTTTGACACATCTGTCAATCTCATTGCAAAGGTCTATTCTTTTTTCTACTTTTGCAAAAAAAAATTCACTTAATGAATATTTGTTACTCACTGGCCGATTTTCAGAAAGCACTTAATTCTTTACCAAAAGACTGCAAGATTGGATTTGTACCAACTATGGGTGCTCTGCATCAGGGACATATCTCTCTTGTAAAGGCTGCCTTAACACATACAAAGTATGTTGTTGTAAGCATATTTGTTAACCCTACACAATTCAATAATCCCGACGATCTCGCCCGCTACCCAAGGAGAGTTGAAGCCGATTGCAAAAAGCTGGAAGAGGCCGGTGCATTATTGGTTTTCGTACCATCGGTAAAAGATATTTATCCACATACAAAGAATAAGGTTTCACAGCTCGATACCCGCATTTTTGACCTTGGAGGTCTGGACAAGACCGGAGAGGGTCCCCGCAGGCCGGGTCATTTTAACGGAGTGGCACAGGTTGTAACCCGTCTTTTCGATATTATCAAACCCTCCTATGCATTTTTTGGAGAGAAAGATTTTCAGCAGCTGGCCATAATCAGATATCTCTGCAAAAATCTCGGATATCCGGTTGAGATTGTTGCTTGCCCGATATTGAGGGAGGCAGACGGATTGGCAATGAGCTCCAGAAATATGCTGCTCACTCCTGGACACCGCAAAGTTTCTCCCAAAATATACCAGGTGCTAAAAGCTGCCCGCGACATGGTAAAAAATGGAAGAGTTTCAAATGAAACAATGACTCCGCAGCAATTAACACAATGGGTAACGGATAAGATAAATTCCGAGCCACTTTTGCAAGCAGAGTATGTAGAAATTGTAAATTCATTAACTTTGCACGCTTTTGACAATTGGAATGAGGCAGAAAATGTGCAGCTTTGTACCGCAGTTTTCGCCGGGAAGGTGAGGTTGATAGACAATATAAAATTGAAGTAAAATGCAACTCGAAATATTAAAATCAAAAATCCACAGAGCCCGTGTAACAGAGGCAAATCTGAATTACATCGGCAGCATAACCATAGATGCAGATCTCGCAGAGGCTGCCGGACTTTTCTCAAATGAGAAGGTATTGGTTGTGAACATAAACAATGGAGAGAGGTTAGAGACCTATGTCATAAAAGGAGATAGAGGAAGCGGAAAGATTGGAATAAACGGAGCCGCTGCTCATAAATTCTCCATAGACGATCTCATCATTGTAATGTCCTTTGCCAACATGACTCCGGAAGAGGCTCTAAATTTTAAGCCTAACGTAGTATTCCCGGATTCCAGCACAAACAAGTTAGTTTTGTAATGAAGAAGTTCTACTCCGCAATTAAATACATCATCCTGCTTGCAATTGCCTGTTTTTTTCTATGGGTATCTTTCAAAGGGGTTAAGTGGGAAGACTTTGTGGAGGGACTTAAAAGCGCAAACTTTTGGTGGATAGGAGTATCAATGATCGTCAGCATATTAGCCTTTCTAATAAGGGCTCTGCGCTGGAGGCTGATAATGCTTCCACTGGGGAAACCAGTCAAAAGACGTGACTCGTGGGACGGAATAAATATCGGATATCTTACCAACTTTGCCATTCCTCGCGCAGGAGAGCTCGCTAGATGCGGAGTGATCACCCGCAAGACCGGAATCCCCTTTGAGACGGTTGCAGGAACCGTTGTGCTTGAAAGAAGCATAGATGTGCTCTCTTTGGTCGTCGTATTTTTTTCTATTCTCATATTCTCGTGGGATACATTCGGAACATTTATCGATCGCGAAATTATTAATGCACTTCAGCAGAAGTTCTCTGTAAATCTGGTCTGGATGGCAGCAGCAACTATGTTTGCTTTTGCTGTTTTCCTCTACATAGTTTACAAATACCGTGAAAAGCACCCAATTCTCAGAAAAATCACCCAAATTGTAAAAGGGATTATTTCCGGAGTGCGTTCCGGTTTCAGAATGCCTCAAAAGTGGTTGTTCCTCTCATATACAGTTTTACTTTGGGTGTGCTACTGGCTGATGAGTTGGACTACAATTCTGGCCTTCCCCGCTGTATACGGGCTCGGAGCCGGAGATGCTCTCTTTCTGATGATGATAGGCGGTTTGGGATGGGTAGTTCCTGTACAGGGAGGAATAGGTGCCTATCATTTTATAATCTCTCTTGCACTTGCTTCTGTATATGGAATTTCCCAGACAACAGGGGTTGTTTTTGCCACGATATCACACGAATCCCAGGCTCTTACAATGCTGTTATGTGGATTTTTGTCGCTGATCAGTTTAACAATAAGCAACCGGAAAAATATTTAACCGGTTTTCAATATGAGATTAAGATTTCTGATTTTCTTCGCACTACTTTCCGCAGGACTTTTTGCCCAAAACAGGACAGACAATCAAAAAAGCGGCATATATCTATTAATCTCTTCCTACAACCCAGACACCAAAAGAATGTCCGATTTTATTGCGGACTTCGAAGGTAATGTAGTTAGAATCCAGGAACCTCATGTGGTAATCATAGAGGATCTGGGATGCAAAAACTTCGGCGATGAAGCTCACAACTGGACAAAAGAGGTCGCCTCAATTATGAAGAAATATAAGAATCAAAATCTTAAAGCCATAATATTACTAGGGCAAGAGGCGTGGGCAGCTTTTCTGCAACTTGAAAAAATTCCGGAGGGAGTGCCATTTTTTGCTGCGTTTGCCAGTCAGAATGGAATTGAGTTACCAAAAGACACTGTTAGTACCGATTGGATGCCAAACTCATTGAATATGGCTGAAAGGGCCACCAGATTAGGTGCCGGAGGCGGTATTCTCACAGAGTACAATGTTGTCAAAAATATAGAACTGATTAAAAGCTTTTATCCGGATGTATCTACTATTGTTTTTGTATCCGACAAAACCTACGGAGGAGTTTCTCTGCAGGCACTTGTAAGAAAAGAGATGCAAAAATATCCGGAACTGGGTTTAATATTGGTAGACGGGAGAAAATTTACTATCGAACAGTCGGAAAAAATTATAGCGTCACTTCCGGAGCACAGTGTAATTTTGCTGGGCACCTGGAGGGTAAATAGAGAGGGTATCAGAATAGTCAGCACCTCTCTTGCGAAACTTGTTGCCGCTAACCCGAAGATTCCCGTCTTCTCTCTCTCAAGCACAGGAATAGGAAGTATTGCCATTGGAGGGTTCATTCCAAGGTACGGATCAAACGCCATCTTTATCGTTAACCAGATTAAAAACTATTATAAAGGAAAAACAGACCCTGTGTGGTTTGTTTCTACCGAAGGGGAGTATCAATTCGACAAGCGGAAACTGGATGAACTCGGGATAAGAGAGGACAATTTACCTTTAAACAGTATTATTATAGAGAGCGAAGACCCGCGTGTCTCTCAATACGAAAACTATATAATTATTATCTCCTGTATCTCGCTTATAATTGTGTGCTTGTTTATCTATATGACAATCATCTGGTCCAGAAACAAGCGGCTCAGGCGGAGTCTGGAGCTCCACGAAAAAGAGCTGATTGAGGCTAAAGAGCAGGCAGAGGAGTCCGACAGACTCAAAACTTCGTTCCTGGCAAATATGAGTCATGAGATACGCACACCCCTGAATGCCATTGTTGGTTTTTCCGATATTCTCTCCACCGAATCCCTTGAGCCCGAAGAGAAAAACAGATATAATCAGCTGGTCTCTCAGAATTCCGAGATCCTTCTGACACTCGTCAATGATATTCTGGATATCTCCAGGTTGGAGACCGGCAATATAAAGTTCTCTTTTGCAGAAGTTGAGGTAAACTCTCTGATACAGCAGGTTCTCAGTACAACTTACCATCTTCGTAAACCGGCAATCGATTATTTATTCAGCCCTTCTAAAGAAAATTATACCTTTAGGACCGATCCCAAGAGACTTATTCAGGTTCTGATAAATTTGATCACAAACGCCAATAAGTTTACCGAGGCGGGATCAATAACCCTCGACTATTTTGTGGAGGAGGAACGGAATAGGATACTTTTCTCTGTTGCCGATACAGGCATAGGGGTTCCAAGGAATAAACAAAAAAATATTTTCAACCGGTTCGAAAAACTGGACGAATATAAACAGGGCACCGGGCTGGGTCTGGCAATCTGCAAACAGATAATTAACAGGCTGGGAGGTGAGATCTGGATAGATTCAACCTACACAGCCGGAGCAAAATTTTACTTCACACACCCGACTAATAATGAGCATGAGCATCACTGAAACAATTAAAAAGCGCAAATCCTGCAGGACATTCAATCAGGAACACCTCACACCTGCAGACAAAAAAGCCCTTGAAGATTTCATCAGCAAAAATAGCAAGAGTATTAATAACAGCATATTCGAAGGTGATCAGAAGATAAACCTATTCATCCTCGAAAAGGGTGACGAAGATAAAAAAATGAAACTCGATTATGGTGTAATCAAGGGGAACAACACCTATATTCTGGGGATAACAAAATCTACCCCTGCCGCCAGATTAAACTACGGGTATGTAATGGAGAAGCTCGTTCTTAAGGCAACAGAAATGGGCCTAGCAACATGCTGGATAGGGTACTTCGATCACAAATATTTCCGGGAGGTAAAAATTGAAGCTGGATTTGTTATACCCAGCATAGTTGTAATTGGTTATTCGGCAAATAAACAGACACTTCAGGAGAAATTTCTCAGACTTACTGCCAATGCCTCCAGAAGACTCCCTTGGAATCAATTATTTTTTGACTATCTGTCGAAAATTCCACTTGGAGCCGGAGCAATAAATAATTATTCCGATTCATTGGAGATGGTAAGGCTGGCTCCATCATCCGGAAATACTCAGCCCTGGAGGGTCTATTTTGATGTATCAGCAAATGAATTTCATTTTTTTAAGAAGTCGAAAAATAAAATATACGAGTCAATGGGGATGCACGATATTGATTTAGGGATTGCATTATCGCATTTTGAATTAACATCGTTGAACAATGGTTTGCAAGGCAACTGGATTTGCCATTCATCGGAAGATGTGGCAGTTTCCGACGATTTACATTATATGATCAGCTGGAAATTTTGAAGGAACAGCCAGTACAATCCCCGCATGAGTCATTCTTTAATGTTCTTTTCCTCTTTATTGCTTTGTATATAAAATACCCGGCTGCTGCCGCAAGTATTGCTATAACGATAATGTTTTGCACCATATTATTAAGTATTATGTGAAGAGCATTCCTGTCTGGAAGGTTATAAAAGCGACCATCCACGCTACGGTTGAGGTATAAATCACGCTAAAAAGGGCCCATTTCCAGCCTGCCTCTTTTTTTATAGCGGAAACAGTTGCGATACACGGGATATAGATGAGCACAAAGAGCATGAAACCGTATGCGACCAGAGGGGTAAAAACTTTCTCGTCCTTTAATTTGCTCTGAAGAGTGTTGGAATTCTCATCACCGGCAGCATCTACCTGGTAGAGCACTCCCATAGTACTTACAACCACCTCTTTGGCCACCAGTCCCGTAAGTATGCTTACACCTATCTTCCAGTCAAAACCGAGAGGTTTTATTACAGGCTCAATCAAGTGTCCAAGCCTTCCTATATAAGAAGCCTCCTGCTCCTCCGCCTTTTTTGCAAGCTCCATACCTTTAATCATCTCATTTTTCTCAGTCCCGGGGATCTTCTCGCTTAAGGCTATCTGCTCTATCTGCTCATCGTAATTTACAGAATACTCCTTTACCACAGGATAGCGCCCAAGCGCCCATATAAGTACCGAAGCCGCCAGTATTATGGTCCCCATCTTCCTGAGATACTGAGCCCCTTTGCGCCACATGTGCAGTAAAGTACTTCGCAGAGTTGGAATACGATAGGGAGGTAGTTCCATAACAAAGGGTATATCCTGTTTTGCAAAGAACACCTTTTTCATCATCAGGGCGCTTAAAATGGCAATAAACACTCCGGCCATATAAATTGAAATCATTACCAGCCCCTGATTATACGGGAAAAATGCCGAAATTATAAGAACATAAACAGGCAGTCTTGCACTGCATGACATAAACGGAATAATCATCATTGTAAGCAACCTGTCCTTCCTGTTCTCAAGGGTCCTGGTTGCCATGATTGCCGGCACGTTGCACCCGAAACCCATGAGCATAGGAATAAATGATTTACCGTGTAATCCTATTTTATGCATAAGCTTATCCATGATAAAGGATGCCCTTGCCATATAGCCGGTATCCTCCATAAAAGAGATAAAGAAGAAGAGGATTAAGATGTTGGGAAGATAAACTATAACTCCTCCCACTCCTCCTATAATACCCTCAACTATCAACTCCCTCAGCGGCCCCGGTGAGATCAGGTGCTTTGCCTGCTCCCCCAGCCATCCCACACCTACGTTTATCCAATCCATGGGATAACTCCCCAAAGTGAAGGTTACCTGAAACATCAGCCACATAAAAAAGAGGAAAACGGGAAGTCCAAGATATTTATGTGTCAGAATGTCGTCAATATTGAACCTCCCTTTCCGGTCTCTCGCGGTACCGGGTCTAAATGTCTCGCTAAGAGCACCGGCAATAAACCCATACTTTGCATCGGTAATTACACTGGCAGCGTTTTCTTTATACTCCCTTTCGATAGCTTTTACCTCAATCTCACATCTGTTTTTTATCCTGTCGAAATTTGGACAGGAGGCAATCTGCTTATATGTCACACTGTCAGATTCAAGCAACTTAATGGCAAGGTAACGGGAAGAGAATCTGTCCGTAATCGCTTTGTTTTCTTCAATTAAAGGCTCTATATGGGATATGGCACTCTCTATGATGGATCCGTAGTTGATATGAATATGTCTTACAACAGGATCTCTCTCCTGATATACCTCAATTATCTTATCAAACAACCGGTCTATGCCTCTCCCTTTGGAGGCAACAGTCGGAACAATTGGAATGCCTGTCATTCTTCCCAATGTCTCATAATCGAGCCTGTCCCCTCTCTTCTCCAACTCGTCGAACATATTAAGTGCTATTACCACCTTAATATCCATATCAATGAGCTGCGTGGTCAGATAGAGGTTCCGCTCAAGATTGGAAGCATCTATAACATTGACAACTACATCCGGTTTTTCCTCAAGAATATGTCTCCTTACTAAAAGCTCTTCGGGGGAATACTCTGTAATTGAATAAGTTCCCGGAAGATCCGTAATCCGGAAGAGGTATGAAGATTTTTTGAATTTAGTTTCTCGCGCATCCACCGTAACTCCGCCGTAATTAGCCACCTTTTCGTGAGAGCCGGATGCAAAATTATACAGGGTAGTCTTTCCGCTGTTTGGATTTCCTACAAGGGCCACATTTATGTTCCTGTCCTTCTCTCCTGTGCTCCTTTTTAATCCCGACTTATCTAATATCCCGTCAAACCTTACCTTTCCGGAATTGACCGGATTGCCGGAGCCGTCAGCCCTTATTACCTGTATCATTCCTGACTCGCTGCGTCTTAACGATACATTGTAACCCATTATTTCATATTCAACAGGATCTTGTAGCGGTGCGTTTTTGATTACCTTCACTCTTTTCCCTTTAATAAAGCCCATTTCGGTAATACGTTGACGAAACGCCCCGCGCCCTTTGACCCTTATAATCAGACCCTCCTCACCGGCCTTTAAAGCGGAGAGGTATAAATCGTTTTCCCCCGGTAAATTCATTCTGCAAAGTAAGAGGAAAACAGAAGAAGGGACAATCCCATTTAATGGGTAATTTTTTTCACACTTATCCCAATAATCAGGTATGGACAATTATTCATTTAAATACCTACTTTTGTATCCGGAAGGAAAAATTGTTCACATATGGATTCGCTTACAAAAAAAACCAAGGTGGCCGAGGCAATCGGGAACAGCCCCGGGATAATTCTGGTACTGGAAAGGTTGGGCCTATATTTAGGAGTTCAGGAGAAAACAATTGATGCAATATGCCGGGAGCATAATCTTAATCCGGCAGTTCTTCTAACCCTGCTTAATATGCAGATTAACAGATTTTACGAACCGGAGGAAAAACTACGGATTTCTGATATAACAGTAATTGTGGATTATCTTAAAAAATCACACGACTATTTCCAGAGCGAGATATATCCTGCAATTACCGCCGATATCAGGAAAATGGCTGAAACAGACGCCAAGAAAGAGATCAAAATGCTCGAAGAGTTTTTCAACGACTATTGTATAGAGGTAGACGAACACTTCGCCTATGAAAACAATGTGGCATTTCCGTACATTCTTAAACTTTATCAAAACACATCAGACGGAGAGACAGCTATTCCGGATTCTCACTATTCGGTCAATGAGTATAAGAGTCATCACGACGACATAGAGGAGAAGCTCGATGATCTGAAAAGCCTTCTGATAAAATTTCTCCCTCACGGCAACAGCTACCGGCTCAGAAGAAATATCCTGCTCCATTTGTTTGAGCTTGAAAAGGATCTGAAAGCTCACTCAAAAATTGAGAATGAGATATTAATTCCCCTTGTGGAGATACTTGAACAAAAACAGAATACGGATTGAACAAAGTATATAATATATTGATAATAGAGCCTTCCGGGATCGTTCTGGAAGGGCTGAAAGCCATTATCCGTGAGTCTGAGCACACCTTTAAAATAAGACAAAGCGAGTCGATTAGCGAGTTTGTTTCGGATGAGGAGCATGACCACTATGACATTATTCTGTTAAATGCTCAGAGTTACCGCGATAATCACCGTATTTTCAATAAATTCCACGATAATTTCAGGAATTCTGCCATTATTGGCATAATAACCTCCCTCTATACCAGAGAAATCTGCAAATTCTGTCAGGATTATATCTGTCTGGATGATTCCCCTGAGGCGGTGCTGGCAATTATCGAAAAAAATCTAAGACAAGAAAAGAAAAGGATTCTCTCAAACAATTTGCTGTCTGACAGAGAAAATGAGGTGCTGAAGCTGCTGGTTAAAGGAGAAACGGCAAAAGAGATTGCTGCCAAACTGTTTATAAGCACCCATACCGTGGTAACCCACAGAAAAAACATCAGCGCCAAGCTTGGAATTAAAACAACTTCTGCAATGGCAATTTATGCTGTTGCCGCCAACATAATAACTCTTGACGACGTGCTGTAGCATGGTGGCACAGGAACCATGGCGTGACACGACAAAACAATAGACTTAAAAAACGAATGACGATGAAAAAAACATTATTTTCTATAGCCCTTTCCTTTCTGGTTTTCACTTCGTTTGCCCAAGAGGCAAGCAGTTCTAAAGTATTTCAGACAGACAGACCAGGAATTTATTACCAACCGGAGGACCGCTTTGTCTTTGACAGATATATTGACTACATCTTCGACAAGCGTAATCTGCCTACAGACCAGCTGGTAATCGAGACTGCTAAATTCTTTGTAGGTGTTCCGTACGTCGGCTACACACTGGAAATCGAACCTGAGGGTTTGGTGATAGACCTGCAGGAGCTGGACTGTACGACATTTGTCGAGAATGTATTTGCTCTGGCCATGACAGTTAAATCCCGGGACCTTAACTTCGACAATTTCTGCAACCAGCTGAGGTGGTTGCGATATAGGGAGGGGGTGATAAATGACTACACCGACAGGCTCCACTATACATCGGACTGGATTTATACCAACCAGCATAAGGGGATTGTTAAGGATGTATCCAGGAGGGCCGGGGGAGAACGTATCGACTTCAACTTGTATATAATGTCCTCCAATACAGATCAATATAAACAACTCAAGGGAAAAGAAGATCTGATAAACAAGGTGAAAGCTAAGGAAAGCGAGATTAATTCGAGAAAGCATTTCTTTCTGCCGACCGATAAGATTGATATCAATGCAAAGCGCATCCATAGCGGAGACATGTTGGGCTTTGTAACAACAATCCCGGGAATAGACATCTCACACGTCGGCATTATCTATAAAGAGGGCGACAAACTCACTTTCATACACGCCTCATCTACTCAGAAAAAAGTTGTAATCAACCAGGTGCCATTGACTGAATACATAAAGGAAGTCAAGAAGAACACAGGAATAGTGCTGGTGAGGGCAAAGTTCTAGAAGAAATATAATGAGAAGGTCTAAACTAAAAACATGGCTGAACAGGCCTTTTCCTTTTTACGAAACATACCGGCAGAAATTGATAGTGCCGTTTCTGTTCGGGTTGTTTATAATGTTTTTTCTATTCGCTTTCAATCCGTCCCATAATACAGATTTTATATCGGAACAGTTCTTTAAAGTCTTCGCATACGGTTTCATCACATTTTTTACCATGAGCATGTTTAATATGGCTTTCCCCCTGGTTCTCCCAAAAGTATTCGACTCCGAAAAATGGAATGTCCAGAAAACAATAGTATTTCTCTTATTGACAATTCTGTCGATTGGCATGCTGAACGGACTATTTGGATATCAGTTTGATAATCCAGATAACAACAGCCACTTTTTCCTCTTCTTACTCTCAGTTCTTGTTAGGACCATTACTATAGGGATTTTGCCAATAATAATATTTGTCTTTTACTTTGAAAAAAGCTTATATAAAAAGCATCAGTTATTGGCTCTTGAAACAATAGAAAAAATCAAAGAAACTAAAATCAGCAAACAGGAAAATTCTGAAATAGTAAATATAACATCTCCCAATACCAAAGTAAAAGTTGAACTTGTCTGCAACGACCTGTATTGCATCAAGGCCGAAGAGAATTACTGTACCTGTTTTTTCAATAAAGACAATCATGTCGAAAAAACAATGATCCGCATCAGCCTTAAACAAATTGAACAAATCTTCTCAAAATCAGACAGGATTATAAGATGTCATAAATCTTATATTGTCAACCTCGATAAAGTAAGCGATATTACGGGCAATGCAAGGGGATATTTTTTTACGATTGACGAGCTGAATTTCAAGATTCCGGGGTCCAGGAATTTATCGAAAGCAGTGATTACAGAGATACGATAAAACTGGCCTGGTACTCTTTTCGTCACAGATGTTCCCGTACATCACATATTATTCCCATACATCACAATAATTTCTGATACTGAAGACAACCCGCTACTTTCACCGAAAAATTCTAAGACTATGAATGACGAAACAAAAAAGTACCTAAAATTCCTGATCACACCTTTTGTCATTATTTTACTCGGAGTCGTTGTAGGGCGATCTTGTTTTATTTTTCTAAAAAACTGGGCATGGATACCAGTTGTATTAACTTATTGGATGGCTATCGGCCTGGTCATATATCTCGATTATAAAAAGAGTGGAACTAAGCCGATCGACTATTTTAAAGGATTCAAGTTTAAGTTATCAGCCGTAACACTATCGTTAATTGTCGGGCTGATACCATTACCGATTTTCTTAATGAATTTTCATCTTTTCGATGCTGTTTATCTGATTGTCTTATGGTTACTGGTCGCAATTATCAATCCATTTTTCGAAGAGACGTTCTGGAGAGGTTACATGCTGGACAAATTCCCCCAAATACATTTTTGGATTAAAGCTATTGTATCGTCAATCCTATTCGCAGTTGGTCATCCTTTAATCTGGGGCCTCTTCTCGGTAAACATGCTTACTGTCGAAATGTTCATTTCGGTTTTCACTATGGGAATCGTGTGGTCTTATGTATACAGAAAAAGTGAAAGCCTCGTATTACCATGTATATCACATACTTTGGTCGATCTGCTCAACTGCTCTGTGCTCGCATTTTTAAATATGTTACCAGTAATGACCAACCCTTAACAGTTAAAAAAATGAAAAAGTTATTTTCTCTCAACTTTATGTCGAGAGTTATTTTCCTGTTATTAACACCGGTCTTCTTCCGGTTTTTTGCCATAGGATTTATCTGGCATTCAATCTATTGGGGCGTAATCACTTTTGTGATGATAATCTGGATGACGTTCATTCTTCTCTCTCCTTTGTTCGGCAGGGTCGGCTGTGGTTGGTTCTGCTTCATGGGCACCTGTGCTGATTTGGCCAGTCAACATTCAATAATCAAAATGAAATGGCACAAACCTATGGTCTGGTTAAGGCTGTCATTCCTCATTCTCTTCTTTGCATCTTCCATATCATTCTATTTTATGAATAGCGCAAGAGGCATTACACACGATTTCATGATTATGCCTACATTTTTAAAACCCGATTTTAATGAGCACTACAAACTAATATGGGTTATCGATGTTTCATTTGCTTTAATTCTGAGCCTGTTCCTCGAAAGGAGGTGGGGATGCAAAAATCTATGTTTCATGGGGGCGATATGTGCAGCAGGCGCCAGCTACTCCCGTCTGATACCGGTTGTCGATACCGGTAAATGTACCCGGTGTGGCAGGTGTGAAAAAAGCTGTCTGGTAATGATCCCTATTACCGACTATATCTCAAACAACAAAGGTCTGGTTACCAACTCCGAATGTCTTGTTTGCGGGAAATGTGTCTCCGAATGCAAATCCGATGCAATAAAGCTGAAATTCGTCTGGAACAGGAAGAAGTACAAAGGCCGAATTTAACCAGATAAAAATTGGAAATTTCATGAAAGTCAAAATAAAGTAATAGAAAATAAGTATCTTAGGAAAAAATATTCAGAAGATATGAAAACTCTTACTCTCAGCATCAAGCAAACCTTCTTCGACCAAATTCTGGCTGGTACAAAAACAATTGAAACTCGCGACATTAAGTCTTCAAACGCTTCGAAATATGTTAGCTTTATCGATACAGCAACCCATATGGAATACAAAAACTGGATGGATATTCCGGATGGAGTTAGCGATATTCAGATTCAGCCAGTCAGCTACGATGCACTTCGCCTGCTTACCGGGGCATACAAAGGAACCAGACCATCATGCCTGGTTGAGGTAAAGGATGCAGAAGTTATTTTTCTTGTAGATGAAAATGAAGAACAGATTTATTACGATGAGAAGGGTCTGGAGTTCCCGGCAATGTGTATCGATTATTTTCTTGGAGCGGTGCTGGAAAAGTAAACTTCTACTACTATTCTATCTTCGTTCTTGTGGTATAGCTCTATGAATACTATTCGCTGTTCCTCTTTGAAGTATGCATAGATCAGTCGCAAGCCAGAGTTTACTCCACGGCCTTTTAGTGACTTGCATGCAATTTTCTTCACTTTGATAATACACGTTTCCAACACCATTTTCACTACATTGAGGTCTTCATGTAATGTCCTGTACCTTTTTGAAAGAGCTTTCAAATCCCTTTTAAATTCTGCAAGTTCGTCGAAGTTCATTGTTATTCAAATTCTTCTCCGTAGTTTCTTACAGAATAGGGGGCTTCTCTGTAAAATGCAAGTTCGTAATTGATTTCCTCTCCTTCTTTTGATGCCAACCAAGGCATATCCTTATGAGAATAGATGCTTACTGCAGTGGCAGACCAATCGCCAAATTGTTCTATAACTCTGTCAACAACCTCCTTTTCACTTGCTTTTAATACCGTTAAATCCGGTTTTACCAATGGCAGATAACGTGTTTGCGGGTATCCGCAATATTCAGTTTTAACCCTAAGCAACTGCTTCTCTCCAATCATTTGGTTAATGATTATGTCCAATTTCTGGGGAACCGGGCCATATGGCAATTTCCGGTATGTCGCTCCGGTTAAATGTTCTTCATATAATTCGTAATAGTTGAAATCAGAAAAGTAGAGCAGCTTGTAGAGTACTGTCTCACCAACATTCGGCTTGCCCACACAGTGTTCTATGATGTAAAGGAGAATATTACGGAATTTATCTAATTGAAAGACAGGCATTGATATGCGTTCTTTTACCATGCTTGTAAATTTTGGTTTTACATAAGTTTTAGCATACAAATCCTCTTCCAGATTTTGACTTACTGCAAAATCCCTGTCTACGAATTCGTCCAAAGAGAACCCTAAAATAATAGATAATTTCTGAAATTCAATTATATCAATACTCCTGTTACCCAACTCAATTTGAGCCAATGAAGGTCTGGAGATTCCCAGATTTTTTGCCAAATCTTCCTGAGACAATCCTTTTACTTTTCGTAAATTAGCTAATCTCCTTCCGGCTTCTTTTTTTGAAAGCTTTATACTCATTTTCGTAGTGTTTATACAACCTTGCAAAAATATGTTCCATTATCAAACTATAATAGCGTTCACTTGAGGTGTCCGGTTTATAAACAAAGAATACTCCGTGTAAATTTCTCTGATTTCCTTTATTCGTCAAGCTCAAAGAAAATATACATAAGACATTAATTTAAAAGAGCTCCCTAAAACGTGCTCCTTCTGATCAAACGGAAATCACACTTTGTTTTTCTGAAATGCTTCTCCATAATCATTTTGGCAGCCAATTGCCCCATCTGGTTAAAGTCTGTAGATATTACAGTGAGCCCATCCAGAATAATTTCATTTATTGGGGATTCGTTATAGGAGATGATTCCTATATCTTTTCCGATTTTGCATCCCTTATCTTTTGCAATCCTGACCAATTCAATAAGTGTTGCGGTTACCCTTTTATATCTGACTATCCTTTTAAGAACGAATCATCCTCCAAAAAAATAAAAACTCCTAAAGAAGTCTTTAAAGAAAACCTTTCTCAGACTGGGGCTGAGGTTGTTGAGTTAAACGGGAAGGAGGAGGTCGCAACATTTGTTGCGAAAAATTACCCCATTTGTATCCTCACATTGGGTATTGGTTTCTTGTAACTGATCCCTTACATTCCGGTAATAATTGCTAAGTTTTATGACGATATTAAATAAAAAAACACAAAAATTTGGATTGACAGCTAAAAATTTATAACTTTAAGTATTGCTAAGCTCAAAAGCTTCTTTCATAATTGAGTCACTAAAGAAAAAAATATATTTAACACAATGGAACAAAAAAAGTTTGACTTTAATGAGTTAATGAAAAGAGATCCAGCTCAAAATGAGGATGAGTTAGTTTTCACAGATGAAGAGATTGTTTTTCTTGGTAGTACCGACTTTCCCACTTTCGAGGAGAAATTCCCCGGTGAGGCAGAGTATTACCTGAATGCACTTAAAGACTAAAATTATAAGTTTTCACATATTTGTAGCCATCGGTATAAGTGGCCTGCTTATGTTTTGTCATGTTAATCAGACAAAATATTGTCAAAGTCATTTATTAGTTGTAACTTTGCCACAATTATATCTATGCCGTTTCAATTATCAATAACGGCGGTATCACTAATCATATTAAATGACATTTAAAGAACTAAACATTATTGAGCCTATTTTAAAGGCTCTGGTACAAGAGGGTTATTCAACTCCTACCCCTATTCAACAAGAAGCTATTCCAATTATTCTAAATAATTCTGACATTTTGGGTTGTGCCCAGACAGGCACCGGAAAAACTGCTGCATTTTCAATCCCAATACTGCAAAAGCTGTACGGAAACGTAAAACAGGGAAGAAGCAAAGAGATAAAGGCTCTCATTCTTACCCCAACAAGAGAGTTGGCTATTCAGATCGGCGAGAGTTTTTCTGCCTATGGAAAATACACTTCACTGCACCATACCGTTATTTTCGGCGGTGTTGGACAAAGGTCTCAAACCGATGCATTAAGAAACGGTATCGATATTCTGATTGCTACACCTGGCAGACTGCTGGACCTGATTAATCAAGGGTATATAAATCTGAAGACTGTCGAATTTTTCGTCCTGGATGAGGCTGACAGAATGCTGGATATGGGTTTCATACATGATATTAAACGTATTCTGCCCCTTCTGCCTAAGCAGAAACAGACTCTTTTCTTCTCTGCAACAATGCCGGCGGAAATAGATTCGCTGGCAAATTCAATTTTGAGAAATCCTGCCAAAGTTGCTGTTACTCCTGTCTCATCTACTGTTGACTCTATTGATCAATATCTCTATTATGCCGAGAAATCTGAAAAGACAGACTTGCTAATAGACTTGTTGCAAGACAAAGAAAAAGAGTCTGTATTAGTATTTTCCCGCACCAAGCACGGTGCAGACAAAATAGCAAAATCCCTTTGTAAAGCCGGCATCGTTAGCGAAGCCATACATGGCAATAAATCGCAGAACGCCCGCGTAAGTGCGCTTTCAAATTTCAAAAACCGTAAAACCCGGGTATTGATTGCCACAGACATTGCCGCCAGGGGGATAGACATAGACCAGTTGTCTCACGTTATAAATTATGACCTGCCTGAGGTACCCGAAACCTATGTACACAGGATAGGCCGTACAGGAAGAGCAGGATACGGCGGAGTTGCCTTGTCGTTTTGTAATTCCGAAGAGGTACTGCTTCTAAAAGGAATCCAGAAATTGACCGGCAAAAAAATAACCGTTGTACAAAACCCTGAAACACTGGCAGGCAGGAACTATAACTCCTCTGAGAAAAAATCTTTCCAGTCAGATAAATTCAACGGTGGAAACAAGTCTAACGGCGAATTCTGGCGCAGACAGAAACGTTATACAGCGTAACACTGCGCTTTGTCATAGTTTTTAGCAAGTAACTCCGGTTACTTTTATCATATGTATTCCGTTTTCAAATGTATAGGTAATCTGCATCCCGTTAGTATCGACAATTTCTTTCACCAGAGCCAATCCCAGACCAAGATGATCGGAAGAATGGTTGCTTTTCTTAAATCTGTAAAATAATAATTCTGTAGGGAATTCCGGTTCCAAACCCGTGTTACTGATCTGGAAACCCTCTCTCTTGACGTTTATCAGAAGATTTCCGTTTTGAATATTATGTTTTATAGCATTACCCAATAAATTTGAAATTAAAATGTCCGCTAGAACCGAGTGCAGATTCCAATAAAACTCCTCTTCTTTATTCAATTCAACTCTCAGTTTATTTCCGGATATCATGTCCGAGTAAAGCTCTATGTATTTAGTAAAAACTTCCGAAAAATTAATTGTTTGCTTTTGCTCGAATTGTCTGTTTTCGATTTTTGTAAGCAATAGGAGTGTTTTATTTAATCGTGACAGACGAACGGCGCTTTCCAGTGCCTGACTTATGAGTTTGGCATCTTCTTTATGCAGCTCTTTACTTTGCAACAGGCTCTCAAGCTTGGAATGAATTATTGTAAGTGGAGTTTGTAACTCGTGAGAAGCGTTTTCAGAAAAATCCTTCATTCGCAGAAAATCTGATTTTATTCGTTCCAGCATTTGTTGCAAAGATCTGTTCAATTCATTAAATTCCTGAATATGGGTTGTTGGAAATTCGACATTGGTACTGCGGTCGTTAATCTTTAAATTCTTAATTACAGTTATAGTTTCCAGAAAAGGGGACCAAAGTTTTTTGCTAAAAAAATAGTTGGACACAAAAAGCATTATACAGAAAAGCCCAAATACCAGCATTAAACTAATAAAAATGGTTAACGCAAGATCATTTGATTCAATCTCAGACTTTTTAATTGTAACGATGTAATTATAGCGAATTGTCTGTGCGGAAAAGCGGATTAATCTGTATGGAATATCTTCTTTTTCTACATTATCATACATTAATGAATCAAATAATACAGGCATCATAATTATGCCAGGCTTTGCCTTCTGTACAAAAAAGTTATCATTCAGCGGCAGTAATGGGCTGCTTAATGAATCCATCAATCGCATTGCTTTGGATATATGCACCTGTTCTGCACATAGTTGCTCATCCAATTCCTCTTTCAGGTTGAAGCGGATTGAGTAATTCAGCATTACACCTGCAAAGATGAAAAATATCGATATGCTCATCAGATAGAAGCGGTTCGTAGCAGATAGTAATTTCATTGTTCTTGCCATTTATAACCAATTCCATAAACCGATTTCAGATAACTGCAGCAACCGGCATCCTCCAGTTTCTTTCTTAGATTGCGGATGTGAGTATAAAGGAACGTGTACGAATCAAACAGATCAACTTCGTCTCTCCATAAATGCTCTACAATGGAAGATTGAGAAAGAACCTTGTTTTTATTTGTTATAAAATATTCCAATAAATCAAACTCCTTGTTCGTAAGAATAAGTTGTGCAGAGTTTACTTTTACCGTTCGTGCAGTATGATCAATTGAGATCTCGTTGAAAACAGTTTGATTGTTACCATCAAAAAATCTTCTTCTGAAAATGGAGTTTATACGGGCATTCAATTCGCTCAAATGGAAGGGTTTTACAAGATAATCATCAGATCCGATGTTCAATCCAGTAATTTTGTCATCCAACGAATTTCTAGCAGAAATTATTATTATTCCGGTTTTCAATTTTAGATTCTTTATCTCCCTAATAATGTCAAAACCCGATCCTTTTGGCAGATTTATATCCACAACCACACAGTCATATTCATAATCCGATATTTTCAATGTTGCCTGAAGAAAATCCGAGGCTGTCTCCACAACCATATTCTCTGCCTCAAGGTATTTTTTAATATCCTGCAGCAACGCAATTTCGTCTTCTATTACAAGCACCTTCATCTCTTCCTTTTTTGCAAAATAACAGTTCAAATCTAAAGAAAATTTGAAGACATCTTTAAAACGACTTTAAATTTCCTTGAGAATTGTGTTGTATTCTTGTAGAGTTATTTCAAAAAATTATTAATCATTAAAAAAACAAGTAATGAAAAACAAAATTTTAGTTGCAGCACTTTTATTGCTCGGAACATATGCGCTTGCACAGGAACCTGCAAAGGAAAAGGAATCAAAGAAAATTGATGCTCCTGCCGTAGTTAAGCAGGCTTTCCAGAAAGATTATCCGAATGTTAAAAAGGTAGACTGGAGTATGGAGAACGGTGATTTTGAAGCCGAATTTACATTAAACGGAGCAGAAGCAAGTGCAAATTACGATAAAGCCGGACTTAAGAAACAATTTGAAATTGAAATCAAGACAGACCAACTGCCGGTATCGGTATTGAGTTATGTAAAGAGCAATTATGCAGGTTATAAATTAACTGAAGCAGCAAAAATCACCAATGATAACAATGAGACAATTTTTGAAGCAGAAGTGAGCAAGGGTGGCAAATCTCTTGACCTGCAATTTGATACTGCCGGTAAATTTTTAAAAAAAGATTAATTATTCTACCGAAATGAAGAAATTGTTTTTGATCTGTCTGCTCTGTAGCATTTTGTTTTCTCTTGCCAAAGCTCAGCAACTTGAATATTTCATTACCCGGGGTTTAATGAATAATCCTATGCTCAATGAATATAACAACAATGTGAGAACCTCTGCTACAGACAGTCTTCTGGTGGCAGCGACGAATAAACCACAGGTAAACAGCAATAGCCAAATTCTTTACGCCCCTTCGTACAAAAGCTTTGGATATGACGAAGCCGTAACTAATGGTGGTAATTATTCATCGGTTGTGGATGTGTCTCAATACATTTTCAACAGGAGAGATTTAAAAAACAGGTACGAAAGTATCAATCTTCAAAAGCAGAAGTGGCAAAACGGTGCGAAAATATCTGCTGCAGATATAAGAAAAGTAATCACGAACCTGTACCTGACTACTTATGCAGACTATAACGAAGTAACAAACAGCAGCTCGTACCTCACACTAATGAACCAGCACAAGGAGATTCTCAAGCAGTTGGTTCAACAAGGTATTTACAGGCAATCCGATTATCTCTCACTTGTAATTGAGGTTCAAACAGCAGAGATAGACCTGAGCAAAATACAGACACAATTTATTAAGGATGTTTATCTTCTCCGTCAGATATGTGGAATAAGTGACACAACTAAGTTTGCCTTGGAAATGCCTGCTCTTGTGACGACCCTACCGGTAAACCCGGGAGACTCTCCATTATTTAAACAATATAAGCTTGACAGCCTCAGGATTATTAATGAGCGACAGAGTTTCGATATCAGGTATGTCCCCAAAATAAGCTGGTTTTCCGATGCTGGTATAATGAGCAGCGACCCTGCACGGTTATACAAGAATGTGGGCTACAGTTTGGGCTTGAATATGAGTTTCCCTATTTTTGACGGCCATCAGCGAAAACTGGATAGACAGAAGTTCAGCATCCAGGAGAACACCCGTTCCAGCTATGAAAACTATTTCAAAATTCAATACTCCTCGCAGGTTAAGCAGTTAAATGCCGAATTGTATTCGACAAGGCAAACGCTGGATATGCTTAATACACAGCTTTCAACCACCAAGGAGCTGGTTTCCTTGCTAAAATCCCAAATGAACGAAGGTAATGTTTCAATTATAGAACTCATCGGCACCATGAAAAATTACATTTCGGTCAACCGGACCGCATGTCAACTACAGATGAGGGAATTTGAAATTATTAACGAACTTAATTATTTGATGCAGCAATAATCTTAATTATGGATACTTTTTTCAATAATAAAGTCACACAACTCTCTTTTATTCTCTTTTTTGTCATCTTATCTACGAGTTGCGGCAATTCTAACTCATCAACTGCCGATAGTATAAAAAATGCTACTCCGGTTACGGTTACCCAAGTATCAGTTGGTCCACTTGCACAATGTATGGAATTGAATGCAATTTCCGTTTTTCAGAAAAAAAGTGTTGTGCGTTCAGTAACTACCGGCATTATTTCTTCGGTTGAGATAAACCCGGGAGACAAAGTCAGCAAGGGACAGTTATTGTTTACAGTAATCACAAAGGAGGCTGCTGCCTTAAGGGGCGGGAATCTGCAGGGAGACAGCATTCTTAACTTTAACGGGGAGCTTGGGATTGCTGCGGCACAAAGTGGAATTGTGAGTTCGGTTGCCCATCAAAAAGGAGATTATGTACAAGAAGGAGATGAGCTTGCCTCGTTGGCAGAACAGAGTAGTCTGGTTTTTAACCTTCAGGCACCATTTGAACTGGCTGGATTTATACGCACTGGTCAAACCTGCGAAATTGTGCTACCTAATAATAAACACATAAATGGGATAATAAGTTCTATCCTTCCAGCTATGGATGTGCAGGCACAAACCTTAACTCTGATTGTTAAGCCATCTGCATCAGAAAATCTTCCTGAAAACCTCATAGCTCTGGTGAAGATTGTAAAATACTCTAAGAAAAACGCTTATACTCTGCCCAAAGAGGCTGTTCTTACAGACGAAACGCAGACCGGTTTCTGGATAATGAAGCTTCTTAACGACTCTACTGCTGTCAGGATCAATATCAAAAAGGGGATTGAAAGCAACGGGAGGGTAGAAATACTTGAACCTTTTTTCTCGGCAGCAGACAGAATAGTCCTAACCGGCAGTTACGGACTGGAAGATACCGCTAAAGTAACCATCATTACAAAATAAGATGAAGAAAAATATCTTTCATGTATATAAAAACCCAATATCATTGGTATTGGCTATTATAGTATTGTGCGGACTCTATTTTTACGCAAGCATACATGTTTCGTTATTTCCGGAAATCACCTTTCCTAAGATTAAGATTATTGCAGACAATGGAGAGCAACCAGTAGATAAGATGATGATATCCGTTACCCGTCCATTGGAAAATGCCATTAAACAAGTGCCCGGCCTTAATGTTATCCGCAGTACTACCAGCAGGGGGACGTGCGAAATTTCTGCATTTCTGGATTGGAAGTCAAACATAAACCAGAGCCTGCAGATGCTTGAACTGCGTATCAACCAGGTAAAAAATCAGCTTCCTCCAACAGTTCAGGTTGAGATAGAAAAAATGAATCCCTCTATTCTTCCTGTTATGGGGTTCACGCTCGAAAGCAAGACCAAAACTCCTATTGAACTTAACCTCATAGCAAATTACATTGTAAAGCCTTACCTGTCCCAAATTCAAGGCATTTCCAGGATAGGAGTCATTGGTGGAAAGATCAAAGAATTCTGGCTTGTGCTGAATCCGGAAAAAATGAGCACTGTTTCAGTTACTCCGGAGATTGTCAGCAATGCAATAAACCAAAGTAATTTTATTATTTCCAACGGATATTTGAACGATTATCGCAGGTTGTACCTGACCATTACCAATGCAGGTCTTTACGATAAAAGCGATATAGAAAACGTTGTGGTAAAAAACGATGGGAACAGGGTGTTAAAAATAAAGGACATTGCTACGGTTGAGATTCATGAAAAAGTGGATTACACCCGGATAAATGCCAATGGAAAGCAGGCAGTGCTGGTAGCCATTCTAAAACAGCCGGATGCAAATTTGGTTGACCTCTCTAAAGAGGTAATATCAAAAGAGAAAGAATTACAACAGCTCCTGCCTAAAGGAGTTGTTATGAAGCCCTATTATAACCAGGCAGATTTTGTAAATGATTCAATTAAAAGTGTAAATGACAGTTTGTGGTTAGGTTTGCTTTTGGCAATTTTGGTTGCAGTATTGTTCCTGCGCTCTTTAAAAGCGAGCATGACCATTCTAATTACAATTCCTATGACCTTACTGTTGACAATTACAGCATTATACAGCATTGGTTACACACTTAATATTATGACAATAGGAGCTATTGCTGCTGCCATCGGGCTTATTATTGACGATGCAGTTGTGGTTATTGAGCAAATACATAGAGCACACGAAGAGAATCACGACACAGGAACGCGGGAACTGGTTTTCAAATCGGTTACATACCTGTTTCCATCCATGATAGGTTCTTCGTTAAGTACCATTGTTATTTTCCTTCCTTTTATGTTGATGAGCGGCGTTGCCGGAGCATATTTCAACATTCTTACCAACACTATGATAATCACACTGATTTGCTCGTTTTTTGTAACATGGCTGGGATTGCCTGTAATATATATTTTACTGCCGGATTTTAAGCGGAAATATTCGGAGAGAATTCCAAAAAACAGACAAGTAAAAAAACAGGGATGGGTTGGATTTTTCATACAAAGGCCTATTATTAGTATAATGTTTATTGTTTTGCTATTTACTTCGATTATCCTAATACTTCCTATGTTACAAACAGGATTTCTGCCAGAAATGGACGAAGGCTCTATTGTATTGGATTATACTTCACCCCCGGGAACTTCGATTGAAGAAACCGACCGTATGCTTCGTGAAGTAGAAAAAATCATTATTCAAATTCCTGAATTTGAGACCTATTCGAGAAGAACAGGAGCTCAAATGGGTTTTTTCATTACTGAACCAAATGATGGAGATTATCTTATCCAGCTTAAAAAAGACAGGAAACGGACCACAGAAGAGGTTTCAGACGATCTGCGGAAAAGGATTGCAGCTTCACAGCCTGCCCTGCGTATAGATTTTGGTCAGGTTATAGGCGATATGCTGGGCGATCTTATGGCTTCTGTACAACCAATTGAAGTAAAAATATTTGGCAGCGACCCAAAAAAACTTAACGAACTGGCTAGTAAAGTTGCTTCTAAAATTGAAAAAATTCCCGGAACTGCTGATGTTTTTGATGGAATTATTATTGCCGGACCTTCCGTGGAAGTTGTACCCAACTTGCCCAAATTGGCCCAGTTCGGAATTTCCCCTGCCAATTTTCAATATCAAATGCAAACGCAATTGACTGGTAATATAGTAGGCAGTATCCCCGAAAAAGAACAGTATACCGATATACGTATGATTTATCCCAATGTCGGCGAAGCAAGCATAAATAAAATAAAACAGCAATTTATCTTTTTACCGGATGGCAAGATTAAGCCCATGCAAGAATTTGCGCATCTGGAGGTTAAGTCCGGAACTGCAGAAATAACACGAGAGAACCTTCAGCCGGTTGCCATAGTTACTGCCCGCTTAAATAAGCGAGATCTGGGTAGCGTAATGAAAGACATTCAACAAAATATTGGACGGACTATAGCTCTGCCTCAAGGATATTACATCTCTTATGGAGGCGAATATGCAAATCAAAAAAAATCCTTTAGCGAATTGCTAGTCATTTTGCTTACATCCTGTTTATTGGTTTTTACCTTAATGCTCTTTTTATTCCGCGATTACAAGATAGCTCTTGTAATATTGTTCATAGCTACCCTCGGAATTGCGGGCGGCCTTTTTGCATTGTTCATTACTCAAACTCCTTTAAATGTAGGTAGTTATACTGGTTTAATTATGATTGTAGGGATTATCGGTGAAAATGCCATTTTTACTTTTCAACAGTACCTTACGGCACGCAAAACAACATCTATAGATGAGGCATTAACATTTGCGATCTCCACCCGTTTACGTCCTAAACTTATGACAGCAATAGGGGCAATTATTGCATTAACTCCACTGGCTTTAGGCATAGGTACTGGTGCTCAGATGCATCAACCATTAGCCATTGCGGTAATTGGAGGCTTTATAGTAGCGTTGCCTTTACTGTTGGTTGTGTACCCAACTATCCTGAAAATGGTTTACAGTAGATAGCCCGGCCCTAGTGTTTCGTTTCCTTTGCCTCTTTTACAAGGGATTGGAAGATTCCCAAAAATGTATCAATATCGTTGGCTGTAAAGATCTCCGGATGAAACTGCACTCCAAAGACTTTTGAACTACCTACCTTCTCAATAGCTTCCACTATTCCATCTTTAGAGCGGGCTGTAACCTTGAATCCGGGAGCAACCTGTTTGACCGCCTGATGATGAAAGCTGTTGACCGCCACGCTGTCCAGCCCTATTTGCTTGTTCAGCATAGAACCTTTGTCAATTATTATGGAGTGTGTTCCATAATCGCCTGGGGCTTTTTGGCTATGTTTTACAAAGGCACTCTTCACCTGCGAGGAAATATCCTGATAAAGTGTGCCTCCGAATGCAACATTCATAAGCTGATGTCCCCTACATATGCCCAGAACGGGAAGTCCTTTAGCAACAGCCATCCTTATAAGGGCAATGTCAAAGGCATCACGCTCCGGAGCAATCTCGCCCAATGCCGGAACAGGCTCTTCGCCAAACCATTTTAACGGGTCAATATCTTCGCCACCTGTCATAATAACAGCATCTACTGTTTCGAGCATTCTGGAAAGAAGTTCCGGATCATCTGTAACCGGCAAAACAACCGGAACCCCTCCTGCTCTTATAACAGATTTGACATAAGTTATGGGAGCAGAAGTGGATATGCCGCCTCCCCAGGTAGAAGAAATGCCAATAATTGGTTTTTTGGAACTCTGGGCTGTCTGACCAAATGTTACTCCAGTTGCAAGGAGTATCAGAATTAGAGTACAAATTTTTTTCATTATTCCTTTCTTTTTTATACAAATAAATTATTT
>Ga0172381_10000644_pt1 | contig 42434 bp, 46 predicted proteins | sample Leawel6488metaG_FD_119754 | JGI IMG/M metagenome (GOLD analysis project Ga0172381, IMG submission 119754) | Leachate microbial communities from a municipal landfill in Southern Ontario, Canada - Leachate well 64-88 metaG | ecosystem: Engineered > Solid waste > Landfill > Unclassified | place... | reverse complement strand
GTTGCTTGCGAGAGGCGGGCAGCGCCTCGGGAGGCGGAGGCGGAGGCGGGGGCGTAGGAGGCGGCGGCGTAGGAGGCGGCGGAGGCGGCGGCGGAGGCGGAGGCGGCGGCGTAGGAGGCGGAGGCGGAGGCGGAGGCGGCGGAGGCGGCGGCGTAGGAGGCGGCGGCGTCGGCGTAGGCGGCGAAGCTGGCGACGTAGGCGGCGGAGGCGTAGGCGGCGGCGCTCCGCGCCTCCTGAAGCTCTTCTCGCGTAGCCTCCCCCCGCAAGTAGCGTTCGGCGACCTCGATGGCGTTGCGGCTGCGCTCGTCCTCAAGGAGATCAAACACGACTTTACCGCCTCCGACCGGAGTGGACCGCGCGCAGCGGAGGGCAAATAAGCGAAGGCTTCGGCTTAGCCCCTCGTCTTCCACGAGGGCTAGGCGCGGGATCGCCCACAACATCCAGTCGGCGCGGGGACAGGTGGCGTAGGCGGCTTCAAGGGTGGCGGGCTTGGCTTCTTTGAGCCACGCGCGGGCATCGGAGCAGGGGTCGAGGGCGAGCAGAGATTCCATGATTACTCCTTATAGAAGAGATTCGGCAGGGCGTTCGAGCGTCGTTCCCGGCTGGTTGCGCCCCATGCTTCTTTACAAGCAAGATCGGCGCAAGACCACCGTGTCCATACAGGTGGTCGGATATTTTCCGTCTGGATTGAGATACAAACCGCGGTCGCGGGTATCCGGCAGGAACTCCAGAAGCTTCAGGGCTTCGCGGCGCGGAATGCGGCGAGCGGACAGGTCCCAGGGGGCACGGAAGGCGTCCAGGTTGCCCTTCGTGGTGAATGCCGCGGCGCACTTGGCGTTGGCAAAACCATAGCCGGGGTTTCCCTCCCGAGCGGTGGTATCGTACAAAGCATAAAACACTTCTTTTCTCCTTATAATAGGACTTTCACTTCGCCCACGGTCGGGCGATCGGTTGCGGCGGCCTTGCCGTCAACCTCCAGCCAGAGCCGCTCCTGGAGCACGAGGCCGGGCTCTAAGCCCTCCTTGGCGCGTTCGGCGTCAGCGGGGGCGTAAAAACGCTGGGTGCAGAGGATGACACGGCGCGTGGTGGTTCGGATTTCTTCCATTTGGTTCTCCTATACTACAACTCTATTATACCATACAATCATTGCATTGTCAATGAGTTTACTAAACTTATCAATCCAATACAGTGAGTCACTTTGTCGTATATGTTAATACACCAAGTAAACATATATAATCAGGGCTTTACACCAAGTAACTCACCGCATTGGAGGGTATACGACAATTCCGGCATCGTATTGAAACTCAGTTGGTACAGTCGATGAACTAACATATTGGAGATTTTTGGGAGGGGAAAAGGGGCAAAATAGGGCCTGGAACATGGCTCATGGCGCGCGGAGGGCGGAAAATAGGCTATTTACGCGATTTTCCCCTATTAGAATGGGTATTTTTCCTGCATTTTTTTGTAATTGAAATGTTAGTGGCGGACGGAAACTGAGCCAGTAATTCGTTACAGTATAAGCATATAATTTGTTAGTGCCAGAAAGTGACACTAAAAAGTTGAAATACTGGTGTGTTGTCATATACCCCTAAAAAAACAGCTAAGTCTATACGCAGTAAGAGGTTGTTGTCTCACACCCCATAAACCGTTTTGAAAATTAAGGGTTTTAATTCACCAACGGACCGATGAATTAAAATAACGACTTTTTGACCGCCTTGATATTGGCCAGGGGGGGTGAAAAAACAACCCTATACACTAAAAGGAATTGCTTTTGTAGGGGGTTTTTTGCCTTCTTTTTCTTCCTGTTTAGACGAACACAATTTCAAAAGAGTGAGCCAATAACTCCTTGTATAGCAACGATTAACACGTAATTCGCATGTTGTTAAAAAGGGGGCCAAAATGAATCAACTACGCGCCGCGAACCGTATGCCCCGTAACGATTTATTTTTTCCTCCTTCTCCTTGCGCAATTAAGCCCTAAAATTACAAGCTTTTTGCGAACGAGGACATAAAACCGTTAGTCTAATAAAACCACTTTTTCACTAAAAATCGTATGCATTCCGTATGCAGGCGATTTTTCAAAATAACCCTCTTTTTGGGCTTCTTTTGCCTTTCCGCCACTAGACACGCACCAAAACCGGCCTTTTTTCGTCTTTCTTGAATCCTCCTTATGTATAAATATACATAAAAACCCGGATTTTTCCTGTATATTTATGCACAACATACTTTTTACTATATATGAAAAACTATATGTATATATTACTACCCGTTCTGGTTTCTACGAGCGTCAAGCCCCCACCCCCTATTTCGTTCACTTTTCGGTCTCTTTTTCCGCTCTTTTTTCACTCTTTTTTGGCTCCTTTTGGGCCGTTTTTGGCTCTTTTTGCCCTTTTTCGCTTTATTCCTTACTCTGTAAGGAGTTGAGCGGGGTCCCTTTTTTCAAAAAAGGGTACCCCGGATATGGAACAAAGCATATATCCAGTCAATTAGAATCGACTGGATACGTCCTTATATTTCCCTGAAAAGCGCCTTCAGGAGCGCCGCGCGTGGATCGTTGGCGCTTCGTTGATCGCTTGCTGAACGGAGCATTGCGCGAAGCCGACGAGATCCGCGACCGTGATACGCCCCGCGTCGATGCCGGCAGTGATTGCCTTGGAATACTCCTTGTATCCTTCCGCGTCCCGCGCGATGCCTTGCGTGATCGCTGAAAGCCGAACGGGATCAATGAGGCTCCCCGCCACGTGCCGCACGCCGTCCGCGACTACCGGAGAAGCCGGTTTCGGGTCGAATCCTTCGATTTTTTCTTCGCTCATTCTTGACATTCCTTTACCGCTCCTTGGAGACGGTGAGAACATGGAGATATCCGCGCCCCGTATGGGGCGCGGCGGGTTCTTGGTTTAGTTACAGAGTACGGCGCTGGTCATTTGCGCGGCGTCGCTCAGGTCGTTGACGCCCAGCACGTTTTTGAGCTCTTCCTCAGTGCAGGAGGACAGGAACCGCTTGCCCTTCTTGCGCAGGGCTTTGGGGGCGAGCTCTTGACCGTTCACCACGCGCCGCAAGGCAGAGACTGAGACGAGGATTTTCCGCTGGCCATGTTCGGACCTTCCTTTATACGGTGAGATATCCGCGCCCCATACGGCGCGCGGCGGGTTCCTTATTTTAACTAACCCCGCGTCGCGGGCATGATAACGACTTGGTAGCGCTCCGCCGCGCCCGTCGCCGCCGCGTTGGCGAAGTCCGTAAGCGGCGAATACCCCTCCGTGTACGCCTTCCACCGCACGGCCAGCGACGCCACGCCGTCTTTAACGGCCGTCAGCAGGTAGCCCAAATTGAGCTTGAGCGTGTAGGCTTCGCCCGCGGCGAACGTCGCCGCCTCCTTCGGATAGGCTGGAACGGCGTCCAACGCCCAGGACGCGGAAACGGTATCGAAGAGAACGAACGGCATTTTTACCTTGTTAGCGCTCGCCGCCTTCTTCGCTCCTTTTAGCCACGCGGCGGACGGCAGGTGCACGGAGGCTTGCCCGTTATTCTCCGGGATGACGCGGGCATAGTTTGGAAATTGCGCGTCAATAAGGCAGGAGGTAAAGGTATAGTCCGGCGCGATGATCCGCAGGAACGCGGCTTCTGCCTTGACGAGCTTTTCCGCCCTTCCTTGCGCCGCGCGCAACGCTTCGACGACTCCTTTATAGGGCGGAATGATGATACCTTCCCCGGTGCCCGCCACGGCGCCGGCATAGGCAAGCCGCCGTCCGTCCGTACCGCATAGGCTGGCCCCGCCGCCCGCGGCGTATACTCCTTGCATAAAGTAGCGCGTCTCGTCGTCGCTGACGTATTCCCCGAGCTGGGCGAAAGTCTCAGCATCGACGCTGAGACTTTCGGCGCGCTTTCCTTCCATCGGTTCGGGCGGCGCGCTGAGCTTTTCGGCGGGCGGCTGGAGATAGCCGGACAGCAGCGCCGGGATAAAATAGGCGCCGTCCGGAAGCTCGGACGGGAACTGAATGAACGTCTTGATACTCGACGCGCGGGCGATTCCTTCCTTTACGTGGAGATAGGACAGCGTGGAAAGCGTGTTAGAGACGCCCAGCGCCTTGAGCGCCGCCGCTTGCGGTTTGGTTAAGTACATAGGTATTCCCTTCCTTTATACGGTGAGATATCCGCGCCCCATACGGCGCGCGGCGGGCTACTTCGATACCACAAACGCGCAAGGCGCCCCGGACGCTTCCTGGGCCTTCCTTGCGCTCCGTAGGGGCTTTATTCCGCCATGCCCCAGCGCTTGACGTCGCGTTGTAGGCAATTTCGTTCCTTGGAGTAGCGCAGGATGACGCCGCTTTCCCGGCATATCAGGGACAACAGGCGCCGCCCGCCGTGCTCTTGGATCGGATTCGGAACGTCGCCGGACTCGTCCAGTATGACAGCCGCTTCGGCCATGTATTGATCGCCGTAGCCGTATTGGTACGGCAAGCGATACGTTTTTTCGTCCGCCATGCCGTAATTTACGGTTACGCGGGCGGAAAAATACGAATTGCCGTTGATCCGATCGAACCATTCCTTAGCCTGCACGTCGATAGTTTTAGTCATGTTCCGCGCTCCTTTAGCAGATAGCGCCGGCGTTTAATCCGGCGCGATCGTATACCATAATTTCCTCCGCGTCGCGGTCAGCGCGTATTAAGTAATCCCCTTTGATAAGCGCGGCGCGCCGGATTGCCGCGTTGCGCGCGTCGGTGCTTATCCATAAGCGCCCCGTAATGCCGACGTGGGCGCGGATGGTTGTTCGCTTGTCCCGGTCATAGTGCCCGCATACGTGTACAGTTTGTAGTTTTTTAGCCATGATCCGTGCTCCTTTCTCAGCATTATCAGCGCCGCGATACGGCGGCGCGTTGCTTGGTGTAGTCATTTGTCTACGCGCCGATAGTGGCGCTTGCTAGGCGTGTAGACAGTTGTCTACACGCTAGGCAAGGGGCACTATTCGTCCGTAAGGTCCGGCGCAATCAGGCCGTATCCGCCCCAATCGCGCGGCAGGTCGATACCATGCTCCGCCATGTATTCGGGGCGGACCTTCAGGGAGTAGCCGCGCGGATCGCCGTTGATAAAAAACGGATCGGCCAACGGTACGCCGAACAGCTTAGCGAAACGGACGCGCGTCCGTTCTTCGCGGTATTCGACGGCCGCCGTCCATTCCGCTTGGTGCTTTTCGCTCCGGTAGCCTTCCGGCGGTCCGTTGCAATCGTCCAACTCGGCTTGGTGAATGTATCTTTCCAAGCGCGCCGCCGCTTTGCTCAAGGCTACCGGATCGGCAATGGCGGCGCCGGGAAATAGTTTCAGCAGTTTCCGGCCATGCGCTTCGATCCGCGCATACATGGCGGCGCGTTGCTTTGTGTTCATTTGTTTCCGTTCCTTTCGGCTTTAGTCAAGCCGCGTCGCGCCCTGAGCGTATAGGCAAGGCTCAGGGCGCGCCGTGGGTGGACTATAGCGCGATACCGTCCGCCGTAAAGGCTATTCCGTTGGCGTCAAGGCTTTCAGCGATGGTGGTTTCCGAGCTTAGATATTCGTATTCCGTTTCTAGTGTCCGGTAGATATGCCGCATATAGTCGCGCGCTGCGTCAAGGAATACCGCTTGATCGGCTTCCGATAGCGGCGTATCGGCGCCGACCGTGTTTTCGTGCGAATAGTGCGACGATTGCCGAACGATACGGAATGATGTATCTTCTTCAGTATACGGCGGCGCATACTTGGCCAGCGCTTCGCCGAACTTCTTCGCGGCTTCATCTTGCGGAGCGTACTTGGCCAGCGCTTCGCGCCAGTCCGGCCGGTATTTCCATGCTCCGGTAAAACTGGCGCCGTCCCCTTGACTCCAGAAGCCGGAAAATTGGATATCCGTATCCGTCCATCCGAGCGTTTCAAGGATGGTTTTCTGGTCGTCGATGGTATCGGCGTACCAGTCGTACTCGATGTTAAAGTTCGCGTATTTTTCAAGAACGCGCGCGTAGGCTTTTAGGTTTACTTCCTTTAACTCGGACGCCGAATACAGTTTTATCGTTCGTTCTTCCATTCTAGATTCCTCCATATATGCACGTATCCAGCCGGCGCATGACCGCCGCTTCCGGGCTTTCGTTCGGCGCCGCCATGCGGCAACGTGCGACGATTCCGGCCGTAGCTTGCGCGACCATAGCATCGATAATGCTTAGTTCGCGGTTTATTTTGGATTGATCGGCCAGCACGGCGCGCAATTGCGCCGCATAGTGCGCGGTACTCACGCCTTTACCCGCGCGACGCACGCCGCAACCATCATCGACGCGGACCCAAAAATGCGCGCCGGCCGGCGCGTCCCGTCGCCTTCCGCCATGTCGCGACCCGCCGCCAGCAAATAGCCGTCCAGCGTGGAAAGCGTTAAGGCGCGCCCGTTTGACAGCATACGCACGGTTCGGCCGTCCGGTGTTTGGATGGTTACTAAGCCGCTGGCATTTTCGGTAGCGGTGTAGCCGTCGGCGTTGCGCACGGTATGTGGTCTTGTGTTTCGGGTCATGTTTCCTCCATTGTCTCGTTCGATATTCGGCCAGTCAAGCCGGCAAGGGCGCCGAATCGTGGTTGATTCGGCGCTTATGCTGGATGGACTAACAGCGCCAATTTTCGCACGTGGCGTCAAACTCGGCGCGCGGCATATTGTCGCCTTCCGCTATTTCGGCATATTGGGCGCCTAGTTCATGGGAGCGCTTGCCGAAATACACTATACCATCGCGGCGGAGCGTACCGGCTAGGCGTGTTCCGGCTATGTCAAGCATAGCAATAAGGTCATCAGCAGCGGCGCGCCGCGAACTATGAAGCGCGGAATAATCAGGCAAGCATCCGGGATCGCCAGACATCGCTACATAAGTACGCATTATTCATTTCCTCCATTGTGCATATTGTCGCGCGCTATGCGGCGCGCCGTGGATTGCGTTTTAAGATAGCGCCATGCTCTTTCTATGCGGTCGGTACGGTCCGCCGGAGTATCGGCGCCGAAAGCGTAACGCTTGATCGCGCGTTGAAGGCGGCGCGCCGCTAGGTCGAGGTCCGTTGAGTCGGCGCGGTTTCTAATGTTCGGTAGATTCGCGGTCATTTGGTTGCCCTCCGTTCTATGCTCTATGTTCTCTCTACTCTTAAATCATACACCCGTTAGTCTAATAACGCAAGGGTTTTTCGGCGATTTTGCGCGATTTATTAGACTAAATGACTATACCAATGGATACGGGACAGGTAGCGGAGTTCGGTATGAGTATAGGGTAGCGGCGCTATAGGTAGTGCGCTATATGGAGGGGAGGGAGGGGTATAGGGGCGCTACATGGAGCGTGGTCGCCATCACCCTTTGTACGGATAGAACAACCTCCCCTTATTCACTAGAGGACAGAGGAATTAAACCTTCTATTCAACCTCTTGATGCTATGTGAATGTTTCGATACACTCCGCACCATGAGCTACGCGCCGCGCACCACCCCCGTCCCAGGTACAGGAAAACATTGGCGCGCCCATCGCCAAGCCCACGGGCAGCGTGCCGCATTCCTCGAAAAGAGAAGCCGCGAGTCCTACTCTAGGCAATCATCCCTTGCCAAACTGTGTGGCCTCTCCGTTTGCCCCCCGCTGAAGCGCGCCACGAGCCGCGCTCTACGCCGATCCCTCCGTCAAGTACTACAAGTACTTGACAAATCCCTATATAGTAAATACAATATGTAATATGGATAGCACCATGCGATCTTCCGGCCAAAATACTTCTCTCCGCAATGGCGAAAACCTTCGCCTCCCGCCATTGACATCAGCGCTCGCTGTTCCGGAGGAGTATCGAACGCTGGTCGTCGCTAACTATTGCGTGGGGTTGTCGCCGATTAAGAGCTACTACGCTGCGGGCTTGTCCGACGAAGACATGGAGTCTTTGGAAGGCGACCCCGCCTTCCAAAGACTCCTTGAAGTAAAACGAGCCGAGGTCACTTCGATTCGCGCTACACAGCTTGACCGCCTCGCAGTAGACAACATTGGGCGGGGAATCTCGAAAGAATTGATTAAGGTACTGGAAATCCTTGACCCAGAGGACTTCTCGCCGCGCGCCGCGCTCAGCGTGACTACCCCCGAAATCCCTGCCCCCGTGGTAACGAAACGGGGATACTAAGGAGACTATCATGGCCAAATCCCTTGCCCCCATTCTCATCGACGCCCTCTGCCCCCGCTGCCTGAAACCCTCGTTAGTGCAGTTTCCTGACGGTTTCATCTCCTGTGAACGATGCGGCAAGACCATCGCCCCCGCGCCAGTCGAGGACGTCATCGAACCCTCCGCGAAAGGTGGCGTTACTCCGGTACTCACCTAACCTATGCCGATGTACACCCTCCAGCGAGATGGCTGGACCGATTTCATTCACCTCTTCGTGGATAAAACCGCAAAGGCAATGCGCCGGCGCATTGCCAAGCGCTCCGTTGCCGATAAGTGGAAGCCGATACACACGCTAGAAAGCCTCAAGGATACCCTCGGCCTCGTTCAGCCCATTATCTCCATTGACCCCAGCCAACCATACGCTGAAGTTTTCCTGAACGAGGAAAATCTTGGAGTGGGGATAGTTGCCCACGAGTGCCTCCACGTGGCAATGGCCCACGAACGCTTTGTCTCGCGCTTTGCGATGAATTATGGACCCGGCGAAGGCGGAGGGTCCCTGGAGGACGAGGAACGCTTGGCGTACTACTTAACCTCAGTGGTTAAGGGCGTGTACAATGTGCTGTACGACAACGGTCACTGCAAGCCGGGGAAGAACCCGTGATTTCCCGGCGCTCGGTACTTCCTCCGCTGGTATTCTCTCATTCTGCCCCACAAGAGGTCATCTTTTCTGATTTCCACCGCTTCCGTACCGTTGCCGCCGGCCGCCGCTTTGGTAAGACGTTTCTTGCCAGGAACGAACTCTTACGCGCCGCCCTCTCTAGCCCACGTCGCCGCGTGTGGTACGTGGCCCCCACCTACCGCCAAGCGAAGGAACTGATGTGGCGGCCCCTTAAAGAATACATCCCCGCCGCCTACATCAAGGAAAAGAACGAAACCGAGCTGTCGATGACTCTTGTTAATGGGAGTGAGATCAAAATAAAGGGCGCCGACAACCCCGACTCCTTGCGCGGTAACGCGCTTGACTTCTGTGTGTTCGACGAGTGCGCGTTCATGCAAGCCTACGTGTGGGACGTTGTGCGCCCCGCCTTGGCCGACCGCAAAGGCGCCGCGCTCTTCATTTCCACCCCCGCCGGCTACAATTGGTTTTTCGACCTGTGCATGGACAATGTGGGCGACAAGAATTGGTTCTACCACCACTACACCACCGCGGAAGGCGGCAACGTCGAGGCGGAAGAGCTGGAGGCGGCGACGCGGGACATGGACCCGCGCATTTTTCGCCAGGAGTTTCTGGCTTCGTTTGAGAACCTTGCCGGGCGCGTGTACTACGCCTTTTCTATCGAGAACAACGTCAAAGATTTATCCTCATCCATTGAAATGGCGAAAAATCCCGCTACGCAACTGCTTGTGGGAATGGATTTTAACATCAACCCCATGACCGCGGTTGTCGCGGTGAAAGCCGGCGAACAAGTACACGTCATCCAGGAAATAAGTATCGTCAACGGCAATACGGAGATGATGGCAAACGAAATCCGTCTGCGATATCCCAAGAACCAAATCCTCGCGTGTCCAGATCCTTCTGGCCATGCAAAACATACTTCCAGCGCTTTCGGCGTAACCGATTTCGTTCTGTTGCAGCGCGCCGGGTTCCAGGTACTCTCCCCCGCCGGCCCTTACGAGATGAGCGTCAAAATCAACACCATGAACGCTGCCCTTTTGGACGCTTCAGGTAAGTCCCGCATCTTCTTCCACCCCAGCACCACAAAAACTCTTCAGAAGTGTTTTATGGGCCTCACTTACGTAGAGGGCACTAACCAGCCGGACAAGAACTCGGGGCTGGACCACTTGACCGACGCCTGTGCCTACATGGTGAACTGGTTCATGCCCATAATCGACCCCATGCGCCGCGTCAAGGTACTAGGCGTTTAACGTATACTTGCAGCTGCCGCTATATAGTGATATTCTTCTATAGAAGAGGAGGCCCTTCAATATCGCAAAGCAGCACGAAGAGGGCTATTCGCCTAAACAGGCGATTGCCCTCGATAAGGCCGGGAAAAGCAAGAAGTAAGGAGACCCACCCATGGCGTCTGTATCACTCCCCTTAAACGTTGAATCGACTCACGAGAGCTATGGCAGGTCCTGGGCGCGCTGGGAGTTCATGCGCGATGTCCTCGAAGGCGAGGATCAGGTAAAAAGTAAGAACACCCTATACCTCCCCATGCCCTCCGGCATGACCGAAGCCGAGTACGATGCCTACCAGACGCGCGCCGCGTTCACTAATTATACCGCCCGCGCCCTTGATGCCATGCTGGGCTTAGTCGGCAAGAAAAAGCCGGTGCTCATCGCCCCCGAACCCCTTCACGACCTGGAAGATGACATCACCATGACCGGCGTGTCTCTGGACTCGTTCGCCATGGATTGCCTCTACGAGACGCTGGCCGTGGGGCGCGGCGGAGTGCTGGTGGATTACCCCGAGATTGTCACCCCCTCTCTGTCCGTTGCCGAGGCCGAAGAGGACGACAACCGACCCTACTTTGTCTTGTTCAAGGCCAAGGATATCCTCGACTGGCGCGAGGGGCGGGTCGGCAACCGCCGTGTACTCACCTACGTTAAACTCCGCGAGTCCTTTGAGGAACCGGTGGGTCCGTACAGTACGGAAGTGAAGAACCGTATCCGGGTCCTCCGTATCGATGACGACGGTTACTGCGTATTCGAGGTGCATGAGCCCGTGGAAGGCGAGGACGGCAAGATTTCCTTTGTCATCCGCGACGAGGCCACCAAGAAGTACGTGTACCAAGCCGGCGTACCGATTCGGTACATCCCCTTCGTGTTCCTGGGTCCCATGCGCAACACCGCCTCCGTGCAGCGCCCGCCGCTCCTTGATATGGCATTCCTAAATATCCATCACTACCAAGCCAGCGCTGACCGCAACCACGCCGTGCATTGGGCCGACCTGCCCACCCCCGTATTCTTTGGTAACCTCCTCACCGAGGATGGCGGCGTAGCCACCTCCGTAAAGCTCGGGCCCACCAGCGCTATCAACTTGGCCACGGGCGGCGATGCCAAGTACTTGGAGATGATGGGGCACGGCATCCAGCCCACAAAAGAGCTGATGGCCGAATACACCGACGCCATGGCTATGCTTGGCAACAAAATCCTGTCGATGGATTCTCGCGCCGCGGAAGCCGCCGAGACCGCGGCGATTCAGCGCTCCGGCGAGCAAGCCATCCTGGCCGCCATGGCCAACAACATCTCCCTTGCTCTGACACAAGCCTTGAACATTGCGGCCGATTACCTAGGAATTGGTTCCGACGATGAGGAAATCGTCTACCGCCTCCCGACCGACTACCTGCCCGGCGCCATGGAAAGCCAGACCATCATCGCCCTCATCGGCGCCCTCCAGAGTCAGGCCCTCTCCCGCGAGGAGTTCTACGACGCCCTCGTGGCGGGCGGCGTGATTCGACCGGACAAGACCTACGAACAGCACTTGGAAGAGATTGAGAGCATGACTCCCGGAGCGGCCGGGGTGCCGGTAGTGGTAGGCGCTGACTCAGGCGGCGCCTTCGGCGATCCGAGTGCCGCGCTGGGTACTGCCAAGAACCCGGCAGCGTCGATCGCGGCGAAGCAGAGCCAACCAAGGCAGACGGAGAGCTAGGGGGCTTTAGAAATGTTCTGTCAGGAGTACACCACATACTCCTGACAGAACATTGGAGCTGGGGCACCCTAGCGATGGTGTACCGGGGGAACTCCTGTTCCCCCGGTACACCATGGGCACTTGACAAATCTACATAGTAGTTTTAGTGTATAGAAGAAACCCTACTCGGTTGAGCGGGGAATGTTTACCAAAACAGGCCCCTTGGCAGTTGCCGGGAGCAAAGGACGACGGATGAGCTTTCAGGACGAGGTGAAGGAAGGTCTTTTAGAGCTGTTGCCCGAAGACCAGAAAGAAGCGTTTGAAGCCAAGTTGGCACCGGTCTTTACCAAGATGGATGAAGTTTTTGCCAAGCAGGCACGGGACATGGAGACCTACAAAAAGGAACTCCGCGACCTGAAGGCAGCTGCGGGCAAAGCTGGTGACGGCGGAAGCGAAGAGCGCATCAAGAACCTGATGTCGGATTTCGAGGAAGCGCAAAAGAAGTTGGAGGAAAAGGAAAAGGCATTCAAAGACCTATCCGCCTCTACCGGTACGCTCGCCAAAGAACGCAAGACCTACGAGGCGTTGGCCAAGAGCCTTGCGGACAAAGCCGAGCGCGAAGCGCAGGGCCTTACGAACCTCGTGAAAGAAAACGAGTTGCGTCGGGCCATTGGGGTGCTTTCCCTGAAAGACCCCGCCGCCGCCGACGAAGTGTTCGACCTTCTCTCTGCCAAAGTACAGGTCGTCGTTGAAGATTCCGGCGCCCGCCGGGTGTTTGCCAAGATGAAGGGCGAGGATGGTGTCGAGGTGGAAGCGCCTTTGACCGATTACGTCGCCAACTGGGGCAAAACCTCGACCGTCGCCAAGCAACTACTTGCCGCGCCCCGCACGTCGGGCGGCGGCTCCCAGGGTGCCTTCGCCCCCGGATCGATTGGCGGTCCCAAGGGATTGGAAGCACAGTACGATGAGGCAATTGCCAAAGGTGATGTTGGCACCGCGGTCAGACTCAAAGACCAGCTGGCGCGACTAGCGAAGTAGGCAATGCCTTACTTAAAGTAAGGAGCATTACATGCCAATGACCAAATCGGACACTCTGAACTATCGTGGAGAACTTTTCCTCGTCGGGCAGAACAAAACTCCCTTTCTAAACGCTATCGCCGGCATGTCCAAGCGGTCCAGCTCGTTCACCTACGCGATGGCTCAGCCGTGGGCGCTGGCTGCGGCTTCCCAGCCGTCCGTCACGGAAGACGCCTCCACCAGCACTCTCGTCCCGATTACCTACACGCGTGCTGAAGACACCAACACCGCGCAGATTTTCCAATACCCGGTGCAGGTGTCCTTCAAGAAACAGTCACAATACGGCCTCATGTCCGGCATCAACACCAATCAGGGAAACCCGGTAACCGACGAACTGACTTTCCAGAAGCTCGCCTCGCTACGCCAGATGGCTGTGGACGTGGAGTATTCTCTGTTGAACGGCGCCTACGCCCCTGCTACCAACACCGCGACTGCCGCCACGACCCGCGGCATCATCACCGGCACCACGACCAACGCCGTCGCCGCTGGCGGCGCCGCCCTCTCCCGTACCCTGATCGACCAACTGTTGCGCACCATGGCCGCCTCGGGCGCCCTCTTCCAGAACTCCGCTTTCTTGGTCAATGCGTACCAGAAGCAGCAGCTCTCGAAGATTTACGAGTACGTGCCGCAGTCCCGCAACGAGGGCGGCTCGAACATCCAGATGATTGAGACCGACTTCGGCGTGTTCCGCGCGATCTATACCCCGAACATCCCCACCAGCACCCTGTTGGTCGCGGACCTATCCTTCTGCTCCCCGGTCTTCGTTCCGGTCCGGTTCTCCGAGAACACCGGCATGGTCAACGACTCTGTGGACGGCGTGGACGTGCTGTGGCAACCGACCGCTACCACGGCTGCGGCTTACGGCGGCTTCCTGTATGCTCAGATCGGCATGGACTACGGTGCCGAGGAGAACCACGGGAAGATCACCGGTCTCGCCACTGCCTAAGTAATGGCTCCCGGCCGGCAGTAGCCGGCCGGGAGCCATTGTTCATGCCCACAAGGAGGCCATGAATGAGCATCTTCAAAATCAGCCCTTTGACGCCGGCGCAAACGAGTTTCGGTATCGTCGAAGATAACGTTGCGGGCATCGGCACCCGTTGGCATAAGGTGTGGGGGGACGCTCAGGAACAACTCTTGGACGTGGCCGCCAAACTCACTCTTACGGTTACTGGCTCCACGCCTACGATGGTGCAGTCCCTCACTTCTGGGGAAGCGTTTACTCTTACCACCCCCGCCACGGATTACGCGGGCCTAAATGGTTCCTTTCTCGGTGAAATTGTCAAATTGGATGCCGGAAAGCCCTTCAAGCTGTACGGCAAATGGAAGTGTGGTGAGGCCACGCAGTCCGACTTCCTGTTCGGCCTTGCTGCCACCAAAACTGATCTTTTAGCGGTTTCTGACGGCCACGCCATCTCCCCTTCCGTTGAGGGCGTGTTCTTCACCAAGCTCGACAACGCTACCGGCATCTACGCTAAGACCCATCTGGCTGGCGTCGAGACCAACACCGCGCTGGTTGGCACTATGGATACCTCGGCTCACGAGTACGAGATTGACTGGGACGGCACGATCCTCACGTTCTATCTCGATGGCGTCAAGGTGGCGGCTTTCTCCACCGGCCTGCCGACCGTGGACCTTACCCTCAGTTTCAATGTTCGCGCCGGTTCTGCCGCTGCGAATACGTTCACCATTTATGATCCGAAGCCTCGGGTCATTCAAGCGAGGAGCTAACCATGCGTAAACCCATCCCCCAAGGTTTCTGGCCGCCGGCGCGCGACTACTTTTCCGACCTCGAAGCGATGTCCACGCTGCCGATGATCCGCGGCACGTGGCAGTTCGTCGATCCCACCTCCGGCGCCGCGGGCAATGACGGCACCACGCCGACCACCGCGACCACGTGGGCTGCGGCTCGCGCGCGGATGGTCGATGGCGCTGGCGACGGCATCTGTCTGCTTTCCCGCGGCACCGGCACCTCGTCCCAGACCACCTCCTACCTCACCGCTGAGGACCTGTGGACGCTCTCCGGCGTTACGGTGTTCGGCGCCTGCGCCCCGACCAAGAGTTACCAGAGGGCCCGCATTGCCAACAAGACCGTGGTTACGACCGCGGCTCTGACCGTCGAAGCCGCTGACCTCAAGACCATCACCCGCGCCGCTGGCTCTTTCCTGACCGATGGTTGGGTGGCCGGTATGAAGTTCACCTGCGCGGGCGATCAGACCACGACCCACGTGGTTGCCTCCGTCACCGCACTCACCCTGACCGCGACCACCAACCTCGTGGCCTCGGCGGGCGGGATCAGTTCGATCACGTCCTACAACGTGAACCTGATGACCATTTCCGGAACCAACAACACCTTCATCAACGTGATGTTCTGGAACGGTGGCACGGATGCCAAAGAGATCGGCGGCCTCGTGGTCTCCGGTGCTCGCAATGCCTTCATCAACTGCCACATCACCGGCGGCGCGGGCGCGGCTTCGGCGGCGACCAAGTACAGCCTGAAGCTGTCGGCCGCGGAAGAGGTTGCGGTTTACGGTGGCACCATCGGTTCCGACACCTTCGATCACGGCGACCACGCCGACTCCGACATCCTGTTGTCGGGTCAGGTGGCCCGGAACTATTTCGAGGGCGTGGAAGTTCGCGCTCGCGTCTCCGCGGGCACGGCTCACGGCGGCGTCAAGAGCGACACCACGACCGGTGGACGGGGAACGGAGTTCAAGGACTGCACGTTCAACTTCACCACGTCGGTTACGGTTCCGGCCGCCGTCCACATCGTGTCCGGCGCCGTAGACAAGATTCTGCTCAAAGACTGCGCGGTCTACAACGCGACGGGCTGGGGCACCGACGTGTGGAACAACGTCATCGCGCCGACCGCCGCGGCCGCGGGCGGCATCGCTACCACGGCCTAGTTTTTGGGGGCGGGGACAACCCCGCCCCTACCTTTTCTCTTGAGGAGCGTCCATGTCTTTTAAGTTTCAAGGAAGTGGGCATGTGTGGGACCCGGAACGCAACTGTATGCTTTGTTCTTTCGTGAAAGGCGAAGTGGAAGTCGAAACCGAGCGTGAGGCCAATATCTTGCGGAAAAGCGGGTTTAAGGAAGTTCTGGAGCCTTTGGCTTCAATAGAGCAAGGCCCGACCGTGTCGTTGACGGAAACGGAGGAAGCCCTCAAGGAGTCGAACCAACACGCCAACCTCCGCCTCGACCCCTATGTGCCCAAGGCGCCACGCGCGCCGAAAGGAGAGCCAAAATGAGTGCCATCGAACGGGTAGCTGATATTCTCGAAACTGCGCGCGACCCGTTAGCGGGGTTTCTCGCGGTATCGGATAACGACCATAAGTACATCCATTTGGGAAAAGGTTTCTCCCTCGTTGGGACAACGGGTTCTCTTGCCGAGGACGCCAAATGGTACGTTTCATTCAGGACGCCGCCGGCTTCGTCTGGAAAATATGTTCATCTTCGTCCTGCGGTTCTTGCCTCCAGCGCCAACCTTCTCGTCGTTACCCTCTTGGAGGGGGCGGCCTTTACGGCGGGGGATGCGGCGGTCCCGCTTAACCTTAATCGCAACAGCCCTCTTGTCCCTTCTTCCGTATTGACCACGAACGCTACCAGTGTTTCTGGCGGAACGTCGATTCTCTTGCTCCAGGCGGGGGAAAAGTCTGGTTCGCAAGGGACGGGTGGTGGGGTTGGCGCGGCTATGGAGCGCGTTTTGAAACCGGACACCGATTACGTTTATAAGTTCCATAATGCGGGGACTGTCACCGCGACCATCGGGTACTTCGATTTGTTCTGGTACGAAGAGGCGTTCGGCCTCGTTGCGTAAGAATGGGCTCCCGGCCGCCCTAATGGGCGGCCGGGAGCCCCTAGCTAGGAGGGCGTAGATGGCTTTTGTAGTTGAAGACGGCACAGGCTTAGCAAATGCCACCTCGTATCTCTCGGTGGCGGACGCCGACGCTTATCACAGCGACCTCGGCCATGCCGATTGGGTCGGCCTTTCCACCGAAACTGAGATTCGCACCCTCACCGTAACGGCTGGCTGCTCGGTTGACGGCGATCTGACAATCACCCTCAACGCTGTCGCCTTCACCGTTGCCGTCACCAACGCTGCCGCCACCGCTGACGCCGTTGCCGCGATTATCCGCGCCACGAGCTTTTCCGGGTGGACGGTTTCCGGTTCCGATGCCGTCGCTATTTTCACGGCCACTGCTCCCGGCCCTCGCGCTGGGGCCTACTCGTTCGCCGCGGCTGCGACCGGCGTTGCGGCCACCCTCGTGCAGACTCAAGTTGGTTCCGACGCCACGAAGCAAGCCGCCCTCATCCGCGCCACCATGGCCATCGACCGCGTTTGGTACGGCCGGTTCCGCGGCACCAAGCTCCTCGCTACCCAATCCCTTGAATGGCCGCGGGAAGACGCTGAAGACCTCGACGGACACCCCCTGTCTGGCATTCCGGTGTACCTGGAGCGCGCGGCAGCCGAAGCCGCCCTCGTCGAACTGGAAACCCCGAGCGCCCTTACCCCGGAGAACTCTCGCGGTGGCGCGATAAAGGAAGAGAACATCGCCGGCGCCGTGAAAATCGTCTACCAAGACTGGGCGGCGTCATCGACGCAGTACACCGCCGTCAACAAGGCAATGGCCCCGCTACTGACTTCCTCGGGCGGCGTGTTGGCCGTCTTCCGGGTGTAGCGCCGTGGACTATAACGCGCTCAAAACCGGCACTATCGAACGCCTCATCGCGCAGTACGGGAAAGCCGTATCGTTACGCCGTCCAGGAACAACGGCCGGGTACACGAAGAGTTGGAACACGGAACAAGGCCGGTATCAGTGGGAAATTGACGCGGCTCCGGGGACCTACGTGTACGTGGACCCCGCCGCGACCCCGGTGGACATTGCCGGCCACGCTGTTGAGAAAAAGTACAAGCTCAACGAAATCAACAACACCACGATTCTGGCCTCTGATCGACGTTTCATTGCCGCTGATCTACCTATTCCAACGCAATCGGATAAGCTCGTCATTGGCACCACTGTGCTGAACATCGTCAACGTCATGCCCACCCAGCCGGGGGATGTTACCCTCGTTTGGGAGTTGCAGTGTAGGCAGTAGGCGACATGAGCGCTACTGGCTCGATGTCGAGCCCATCAACAGGAAACTTCCTCTTTCAGATCAAGTTCTTCGAGCAACTTACCAAGGACCGGATCGATGAGGTTTGCCGGAACTCGGCGGTGCGGCTTTCTGACGGCATCGTGGAGGGGACTCCGATAGACGACCCTCCTGGAGACGATATCGTGGCGCGCGGGGATTGGAATGCTAATGTTGACACGGAACCCTCTGATGTCAACAACAACGATCCCTCCGGAGGAGCAGCCAAGTCCGCTATTCGCGGGGCCGCGAAAAAGTGGAAACCGAGCGCGAATGAGACCTATTACCTTGCAAATCATAAGCCCTATATAGTATTATTGGAATATGGCGGGTACCCGAATGGGCCCAAAGTGTCGAATGGCCATTCGTCACAGGCGCCTAACGGGATGGTGGCCATTCAACAAATGAAGTGGCAACAGATTGTGGCGGAAGAGGCTCGAAAAGCCGCGGGTAGGGGGTAGAGGCGATGGGTCTACGTGAAATTGAAGGTGCCCTCCACGCGCGCTTCGCCACGCTCGGTTATGCCTATGTGGCCTACCCCAATGGCCCGAAGGTGGAGCCTCCGGCGTACTCGATGAACTTCTCCCTGTTCACCATTTATGGCGACACGCTCGCCGCAGGGCTTGGACACGAGGCCCTGGACCGCCACCAAGGAATCTTTCAGGTAACGGTTCGCTGCCCGCTCAACGATAGCTTTGGCAACCCCGCCGGCACCTACGCGCTGAACGCCGCGCTCGACGCGGTGCGCGCCGCGTTCGCTAAAGGCACTTCATTGGGGTATCCGGCCGCCGCGCCGACTCATTATGTTCATTGTCAAGTACCTACCGCCCGCCATCTTGGCAATTTGGGCGATGGGTGGTATACTGCTGTGGTCCGCGTTCCCTTTACGCAGGATGATTAGAGGCATTAAGGAGGCCCAAGATGGCTTTAGTAGAAGGTACTGGCGTTCAGCTCGCCTACAACAAAGAGACCTCGTGGGCCGTTCCGAATGGTACGGCGTATACGGTCGTCCGCAAACTGACCGGAGCCGGACTCAACGAAGAGCGTTCCCAGCTTCAGAGCGCGGAACTCAACAACCGCCGCGCCGTAACCGGGATGCGTCTCGGTACGCGGAAGACCCGCGCCACGGTTCCGTTCGAGCTGTTCTATGCGGGCGCGGCTGCCGCCGCCTCGCAGCAGTTTGACGACTTCATGGAGTCGTGGATGTGTGCGGCGTGGACCGCTGCCAGCACCGCCGCCAGTTTCACGACCTTCGCCATGGCCGCGCCCAGCGCTGGCCTCACCGTGGTTACCGCCGGAACTCCCGGAGGCACCGTGTTGGCTGCTACCGATGTCGGTAAGTGGTACAAGTTGGTTGGCACCACGGCGACGACTCTCAACGGGTTCTACCGCTTGGTGGCTTTCTCCAGCACCACCAGCTTCACTTTGGCGGCGGGTCAGGCGCTTCCTTCCGGTGCGGCGCAAGGCTCGACTACGCTCACTCCGATGGCCTACGTCGTCCCCGGCACAACCACCAAGTCCATCGCCTTCGACGAAGCCTACACCGATCAGGCGGCGGCGATTACCCTCGACAAAATGGCGATTGGCGCCGTTGCCGACACCTTCTCCCTGTCGATCACCCCCGATCAGATCATCACCGGCGAGTTCGGCTTCCAGGGACGTGTTCTCGGCATCGGCGCTACTCGTGCCTTAGCTGCCACGAACGCTTCGTTGTACTCGACGATTGCGGCGGCGGCCTCTTGGCCGGCTGCGGCTACCTCTAGCCCGATGACGGCCAACGACTCGCTCACCTACCTCATGGTGGACAACCAGACGGTTGGCGTCATCACCAACTTCACCTTGAACGGAGCCAACGGTCTCGAAGAACTGTTCCCGGTCGGCGCCACCTGTCCCTACGGTATCGGTAAGGGCATCAGCAACCTGAGCGGCACCTTCGACATCTACCTCACCGACTCGACCTTCTGGACGGCCTACCGGGCGGAAACCACCTACGGCATCACGCTGCGGCTCATGGACCCAGATACGGCGGTCGGTTACGCCATCGACATTCCGAACGTGAAGCTCTCGGGGCTTGGCGACACCAAGGACCAGACCAAGGTGCTTCAGAACGTGCAGTGGATGGCGCTCGAAAACGCCGCGGTATCCGCCAAGGGCGGGATCACGGTGAACATGAGGGTTTCGCGTCTTACGGCGTAGCATAGTGGCCCCGGCGGACCAAATGGTCCGCCGGGGCCACTAAGGCACCGCACGCATGTGCTGTGCATGTACTTTGTTTCTAGGGGAAATCATGGCCGATCTGTCTTTGTTTAACACGGTGGACAAGAGCGAAGAGGGCGAGTGGATGTCGATTCTGGACCTGAACGGCGACCCGCTCGATTGCCAGATTCTCGTTTTTGGCCCCGACTCGCACGAAGCGGCGAAGATCGCTAATGAAACCGAGAAGGCTGCATGGAAGCAGTTGGCTGCTGCGGCGGGGAAGAAGGGCGGCAAGCAGGACGGGGAAGACGGGGAGAGCGTAGACAAACTCATTGACAAGGCCATCCGCATGACGAAGGGATGGAAGAACATCCAGTGGGCTGGCAAAGAGTTTGAGTTCAACGACGCCAACGCCCGTCAACTCTACACCAAAGGCCCCTACATCCGGGATCAAGTCCTCCGGTTCTATCAGGACCGAAGCAATTTTATGCCGAGCGGATTAAAGAACTAAAAGACGCGGTGTATGGGAGATTCCTGCTTGATTACCCAAGGAAAAGTGGGGTCTCCCTTAGAAGTACGCTTGAGTCGGTAGAACGGCAGTCGGGAGTTCACGATCCGCAACTCGACACGGCCTCCGTTCCGGTGGGATTCGAGCATTGGTACTACCGCTTCATGGAGCTTCGTCGGGGAGATGGCATAACCTACCAAGACCTCTACGCCTACGAGCAGGTGCTCGGCGTTAAGTTGACCCCCATCGAAGTTTCGGCTATAATGGCAATGGATCAAGGTGCGTCTGTGGCAGTCGGGGAGATTCTGAAGGAATCGGCCTCGAAGTGAGGAGGAGGCTAGAATGGGCGATGTTGTTGCTAGTCTTCTTGTACAGATCGACTCCAAAGGTGCCTCCGCCGCCGCAGGAAACCTTGAGGCCCTTCACGGAAAGGCTACGAAGGTAGTCAACGAAACCGTAAGACTAACAGCCGCCTGGGCTAAGGCGAATCTAACGGCCACTTCTTATAATTCCCACCTAAAGAAGTTAATGACAAGCGCGGAACTCTACGCTGTTCGTCTTGCTGAAGCCAAGGTGCGGTTAGCTGCAATGGGAACGGCTGAAGAAGCCGCCGCACGCACGTCGGACCTTCATCGGCTCAAGGTGGAGAAGCTCAATACCCAGCTTGCTTTAATGCAACAGCGTCTCGCTAACGGCGGGGCCGCTGTGAAAAAGACGACGAGGGACTGGACAGATTTCGGTGCGCAGTTGTTCAGCGCCCGAACTGGTGTTGAGGGGCTGATCGGCGGGATGCTTCGCGTTGGTACAAGTATGTATTTAGCACAACGCGCGTTTACTATGATTAAGGCCGTGGTCTTTGATTTCCCCAAGATATTCTACGACGCCGGAAGCGCCTTACAGATGACCACTGTACGCATTGAGGCGTTAACTGGAAGCGCTGAAGCCGCCTCGGTTGCCTTTGGGCAACTTCAGGGGCTAGCCCGTAAACGCGGTCTTGATCTTGGCGTAACTCAAGACGTGATGACTCGGTTAAAGGGTTTTGGGGTAGAAACCGCGCGACTCGTACCATTAGCCGAGATGTTCGCCGTCGCTACCCGCGGCGACACTGAGGCCATGAGTCGCTTAGCTCTAGTTTTTGGGCAAGTAACGCAACAAGGAAGAACTTATGGCGACGATATTCGCCAGCTATTTAATGCCGGCATTCCTATTGCTCAGGCGTTGGCGGATGCTCTTGGTGTCCCTGCCGCACAGCTCAGAGAAGTTGCCAGGGAAGGCGGAATAACAGGAGCCGTACTAGAAGAAGCGCTCACTAAGATCACAGACAAAGGAACAGCACTTAGGAAGGCGTATGAGCGCCTTGCTGACGAGACTACGCAAGGAAAGTTCAAGCAAGCCCTAGCGTCCTTACAGCAGTGGGTAGCCGGAGTAGGGCTCACTGTTGCGGACGCCCTTTTTCCGACAGCGGATCGCCTCGCACGGTCATTGGATATCGGAGTACAGCGCCAGCAGTTCAACATGTTCAAGGAACAATACGGAAGGACCGCTGTTGGCATTGGGCAAGCCGACTACGGCGGAATCGATCTATATGCAGCGCAGCAGGGGGCGCGAGGGGCAAAAGCAGATATCTACAGGGAAATTGAGGCGGGAGTCGCCGGTCTTGGAAGAACTGGAGCACGTGCTGGGGTACAGCCTTACGACATATACTCGACTGGCTATGTTGTCCCTGGTGGTGTTGAGTTACTCCGAGATGTAAACCCCGACCTAATAAAACGCTATCTACAGGCGGAAGCCGACGTGAAAGCGCTTGATGCTCTTATTGCTAAAAACGAAGAGTTCGCCAGAAAGCAAGCGGAAGCGGAAGCGGCAGAGAGAAAAGATTCGGAAGCCCTAGCATTGGCTGCCGATGAAGCAAAAGCGAAAAAAGAACCTTGGTTGGCTCTTGTTCAAGAGCTACAAGGAAGGCTGCGCACTATTAGGCAGTTGGAAGGGGATTACGGCGAAGCCTACGATATGTTAGGTGAGATGCTTCAAGCAAAAGAAAGTTTTCAAGAGAGAGCTTACGGCATGGGATTCGCTTTTGATTCTCCCCAAGCCGCCGGTATTGCTGATATTGTTCGCTATGAGGCGGAAAGACCTTTAGCAGAGACAAACTTTCTTTTCGTTGGAGGGATGCCTACCCAACAACAACTCGGTACGCTTACTGTTTTTGATGCCTACCTCGTAACGGTTGAAAAATACGCCGCGCTCCTCGCGCGAATAAAAGACAAGAACATTACTATGGACGATCTCGCTGAAGTAACGGCAACGATAAAAGAATCCGTTTCCGCCGGAATTATTTCGGCTGCCGTAGGTAAGGAAGTTCTTGATTCCGCTGTTAGTGTTGCCATGGGATATTCTTCTCCTTTGTTTGACCAGTTGCGTGCTATACCCAAGTTAGCCATCACTGAGTTACCGCCGTCGGAAGGGGTTGAGTCTTTTGGGAAACCTTATGTAGTAGCATACACCTGGAAAAGTGCAATTGCTGCGCATCATCCATGGGAAGGGGTTGGAGGCTTGACACCACTCGGGCTAGAGGCGGTTGGCGCTGCTTTGGAGCCCGAGGACCCAAACAAAAAGGACATATACACTCAGGTAGAGCGTGGTCTTCTCGGCGAAAACTCGGCGTTCTATCGCGCACCAATAAATACTAAACGCGAAGTAGCAGAAAGGTATGCCCTTCTTGGACGTCCTACGCCATACTACGTTGACCCCTACGTTGAACCCAAGACAGGTAAACAAGAGGAGTCTTCCCAGTTAGGCGTGGATTATCAGGATTTCTTAGGGGCGCAGATAAATGTTGGCCCGCTTTCGGAGATTCAAAAGACGCTAGAAGAATCGTTTCAAGGGCAAGCAGTTAGCGCTCTCACTGATGTGTTCCGAACTATTGGTGAAGGAGGAAATGTTCTGGATTCGATGGCTGCTTCGTTACAAGAACTGGGTTCCCAGATGGGTTCATTGTTCATTGAAGCAGGACTATCCCTGATTATAAAAGGTACGCCTGCGTCTATTGGGCTCGGGTTGTTTCTTTTGGCCGCAGGCGGTATATCAACCATTGCCTCGGCCGGAACCTGGGACGGCGGAAGCACTGAAGCAACCAGCACAGCGGTGACCGGCGCTGCCACGACCGTAAACGCACTCGGAAACGTATACGCCTCCCCGTCTTTGTCTGCGTACTCCGGGGGTATCTACAACTCTCCCCGAATGTTTGCGTTCGCTAATGGTGTGGGCGTATTTGCTGAAGCAGGCCCAGAAGCTGTTATGCCACTAACCAGAACAGCTTCTGGGGAACTTGGTGTAAGATCGGCGGGAAATACTAATGTTACTGTGCAGATTATTGATCAAACCAGCGGTAAGGTAGCCACAACCACTGAGGAAATAACCCAGTCGGACGGGTCTAAATTGATTCGCACTATGGTTCGTGATATAGTGAGGGCAGAGATGGTAAACACAACGGTACGGAAGAACGGGATACGGAGGGTGTAGCATGGCGACTTATAATTGGCCCTCCGGTTTAGACGATGTTATCGTATATGGTTCCCCGATCCGCGAGCCCGGCCTGTTGGGTTGGTATCACTTCAATAACGTCCCTGATATGCCGGATTCCGCTGCGGGGACCACGTATAACGGGGTATTCACCACCGTAGACGGATGGGCTACAATGGGGGCCGATACCGTTGTGACAGCTGCTTCTGGCGAATTGGTTTTGACATCGGGGTCATCTCCTGCTACCTTTGTGCGCGCGAACAAAGCACTAGATGTCTCTACAAAAACTGTCCGCATTAAATGGCGGTGTGCGCAGACGGATTTAACGACAATAAAAATAAGCTCTTCGAGCAATTCTGCGAGCCATCCGCTATCTCAAACAACTAGGAATTGGCGTGGAATGTGTGCCGCCCCTAACGGTAATATTTATGCTGTGGTCGTTGGCGGAGATATATATATGCAGACCGCCGGAACTGGTAATTTCGTTGCCCTATCTCAAGCAGCTAGGGAGTGGTATGGAATGTGTGCCGCCCCTAACGGTAATATTTATGTTTCGGTTGCTGGCGGAGATATATATATGCAGACCGCCGGAACTGGTAATTTCGTTGCCCTAGCTCAAGCAGCTAGGGAGTGGCGTGGAATGTGTGCCGCTTCTAACGGTAATATTTATGTTTCGGTTGCTGGCGGAGATATATATATGCAGACCGCCGGAGATGGTAATTTCGTTGCCCTAGCTCAAACAACTAGGAGTTGGGTAGGAATGTGTGCCGCCCCTAACGGTAATATTTATGCTGCGGATTATGGCGGAGATATATATATGCAGACCGCCGGAGATGGTAATTTCGTTGCCCTAGCTCAAACAACTAGGAGTTGGGTAGGAATGTGTGCCGCCCCTAACGGTAATATTTATGCCTCGGTTGCTGGCGGAGATATGTATATGCAGACCGCCGGAGATGGTAATTTCGTTGCCCTATCTCAAACAGCTAGGAGTAGGGTAGGAATATGCGCCGCTCCTAACGGTAATATTTATGCCTCGGTTTATGGCGGAGATATATATTGCTCGGCTGTAATGAAAAGTATATTAGGGTCAGTAAGTGGGATGGTTGACGCATATTCTGGAACGGGGTTTACAGATTTTGAGTTAACGTTTAACACATCCAGCACTAATGTAACCCCTGTTTACATCGAGGCTATATATGTCGGCACTGGAGCTTATTCTGCCGGCTCAGCCGTGGACTATTCTGGCAACGCAACGCACGGCACGATTAACGGATGTATTCCGGTGGATGGGCCGAATGGTGGGAAAGCGCTGTCGTTTGATGCGGTTAATGATTACGTTTTATTGGATAAAACAGATTTCCCGACAACTGGTGCTTTTACGCTTTGCGGGTGGGTACAGGGGAAAACAAGTCGGGGTGCAGTACAGGTTATAGTATCAAGATACGCAGCAAGCGGTAATCGGGGATTTTACACAAGCATCGGGACTAACAATCTATTTGGGTTTGCAGTATCAGCCGACGGCACAAACGCAGTGGCGTTAAATGCCCCCACCGGAACTGAAATTACCGACGATGCTTTTTTTGCCTGTGTCTTTGATCCCGGTATTGGTATGTACATATATAAAAATGGCGTGTTAGTGGCGTCTAATGTAACAACATCACCAACAGCAGTTTATTATTCTGCGACGCAAGTAATGACCCTTGGTTCAAATTATACTTACACGGAAAATCTTGATGGCTGGCTCAGTGAAGTCCGCTTATATGCCCGTTCCCTATCCCCCATGGAAATCGCCTATCTTTATGCGAACCCCACACCGTATGTCGCGCTTCCTTCTGCGCCTCTACAAAACGGCTACCAAGAAACAAAAGAAACCTGTCTCGTTAGAACCAACATGGAAGTCGGACCCGTAAAGACCCGCCGGAGGTATACGGCAGTCCCACGGTACTACGAACTTCAGTACCAACTTTCCTGGAATCAGAAACAGATTTTAGAGGACTTCCACGACCGGCTTTGTGCCTACGGCTCTTTGCCTTTCAACTGGACGAATCCACTCACAGGAGAACTCACCGAGGCTCGGTTCATGGAGCCACCTTCTTTTGCGGCTTCTTCGCAGGAGTTCCTGGCCACCGTTCGGCAGGAAGTTTTACCGTAAGGATGTAGCATGGCCCGAACCCTAACGATCGCTAGTAAAACCGCACTCTATTCCCAAAGCACCGGAGCGGTGCTACCTATCCTCTTGGAGCTGTACCATACCTACGCCGGGATAGCCTCTCCCGTTTATCTTTGCAGTAATAACGTTGATTTGGTGTATGGCGGGAATACCTACACGGCTTACGCCTTCCGGTTTGACCCCCCCGACATGACTCAAGAGGGGAACGCCAACGCCCGTCTCGTTATCGATTCCACCGACCAAACCATCATCGAAGTGTTACGGTCAATCACGGTTCCGCCCACCATAGTAGCGCGTGCCATGTTTTACAACGATACGCTGGGAGTAACGACCTTTGAAGAGTTGGTTCCTTGGTCGTTCACGGTGCGTAATGTAGTAGCCGACGTAAACACCATATCCGGCGATCTTATCTACGAAGATCGACGCAACAACCAGATGGGGCCAGTTGAGTTTACTGCTCAAATGTTCCCTGGTGTTCATTAAGAATGGCTGTCCGAAGTGAAATTGCTTCCTACATTGGGCTACCCTTCAAGTTTCGGGGGAGAACCCGAGAAGGAGTCGATTGCTGGGGGTTAGTTCGATTGGTTCTGAACGAAGTATACGGGAAAAGCCTTCCCTCGTTCGATTTGATTGAAAAACCATCCATACCTGAGTTCGCCCAACTCATTGATGCGGAACTTGCGCTGCTAAATATCCCGCAAGTTCAGTGTCCCCTGGCCGGGGATATCGTCGTGATGCGCTGCGGTCGTTTTCCTTGTCATGTAGGACTTTACATAGGCGATGGTTACGTGCTACACTCAGATATACTCGGGCGGGATTTATCCAAACTAGACCGCGTTACTTCCCCTCGGATTGCGGCGCGGATCGAGGGGTACTATCGGGTGTACGGGGGCCAAGGTGAACGAAAAGACGATTGATGCTTCGGTAAAAGTTGTTCTGTTTCGGCACCCCTTCAAGAGCGAACGGGATATTTTCTACGCTCAGCCCGCTGTCATTTCCTCCTATTGCCCTGACCTTTCCCCCCATCTTGCGCTAGTTGCCATCCGAAACGATGAAAAAGTAACTCCTGAAGATATGGCCAGAGCAGGGGACACCATCATCCTTAGGGTGGTTCCGGCTGGCGGGATGAGCACAGATGATCAAGAGTCGGCTGGATTAGGGGCGGTAAAAGTAGCTGGGGGGGCTGCTTTATTGGCGGTTGCTTCAGTCTTAGCCGCCCCGTTAGTTCTTACTGCCGGAGTTACCGTTGCTGCCGGTATGCTTGGTTTTGCGGGTTTAGCTCTGATTTCCACGGGGGCTTATCGTATAATTTCCGCCTTGTACCAAGGAACCACTCAAGAAGATAGCGTTGATGGAAAAGGAATCCAGCGTCCTGACATACGCGGGTCAAGCAACCAATCCAATCCTGACGGTAAACTCCCCATTATCTTCGGAAAACACAAGATTTTTCCGCTTTACGCAACAACGCCCTATACGTCAATAGAAACCCCAAGTGGGGGAGACGTAAAGAACAACGCAGGACAAGACCTGTTCTTGAATCTTCTGTTCGCCGTTGGCTACGCTCCTCTAAAGATTTCGGAAGTCAAAATCGGGGAGGTTACAGTAGCTTCCGCGGAACTTTCTTCCGATGGAGACTTGGTAAATACTGGACCTTATTCCGGAATCACGGGACGTTTTACCAACGGTTCTATCCCTGCTTCCTTTCAGTATGTCGTGAAGGAAGAGCAAGTCAACATTACCTTGGAAGGAAGCGAATATGCGGCCTCCACTTCCGCTCTTTCCATCACAGTAACTGCCGCTTCTTTGTACTTCGACGCTCCAGTAGGAACGGACCTAAATGCCCTTGGCTTCAAGCCGGGGGTCATGGCTACTTTTGCTGGGTTCACCAACGCAGGAAACAATGGTGCGTTCATTGTGATGAACGTCACCCAAGTGGGTGGAACCGGAACTAATCGCCGGCTAATTCTTGCCGACGAAACAACGGGTTTGGCGGATGAAACCTCTTCCGTTTCATTTTTTGTCACTCCTGTTAATATGGTGACGACGCCGAAAAACACAGAAGAAATTACGGTTCAGCTAACGTTTCCTCAAGGGTTAGCTAAGTATGATTCAAAGGGAGTTGCTGTCCATGACGGCATCGTGGTACGAGCATATTATCGAGCCAAGGGTACCTTGTCCTGGACATTGATGCCGTATTTCGTAGGGGCCAGCTGGAGTCTCACCGGATTTGCCGCGGAACAAACGATTAGATTGTCGTCTACCGTGACGCCCCCTACAGCAGGAGAATATGAAGTTCGTGTTGCGCGGGAACAAGGCCCGTGGAAACAAGCTGGGTACACTTTTTACGATACTGTGGTGTGGTCTGCACTTCAAAGTAAAACAGGGGTTTCGGTTTGTGCCGACCCCACAAAAGTCGCGTTTCTCTACCTTAAAGTAAAGGCCACTACCGCGTTATCGGGAAATCTCGCTAAGATATCGCTTATTGCGGAATCCACGTACACCGAGTCGGTTACCGGAGCCAGTTGGACGGAAGACGCAGCTTATCGGTATTCTCCGGCCTCTGCCTTTTTGTGGGCGTTGACTGGTCCTGCCAATCCGCGTCCTGTGCCGTTGGCGGACCTTGCCACCTACATCGATTACGCTACGCTAGTCCAGTGGCGGGATTACTGTGCTGCCACGGTATCAGGGGCGCAATTTCACACCTGCAATGCGGTAGTTACAGAAGGCACCTCCCTCCAACAACTGCTTACGCTTATTTGCTCCACCGGACGCGGCTTTTTCTACATGAAGGATGGCAAGTATTCCGTGGGCTGGGACGCGGCGACCACTACCGTCGTGCAGCTCCTCACTCCCCGCAACTCGTGGGGGTTTCAGTGGACCAAGCAGTTTGATGAAATACCGCAGCTCCTAAAGATACCTTTCATTGACGCTACGAACGACTGGGCGTCCGATGAACGACTGGTGTACCTGGACGGGGGATCGGAAACCAGTGAGCCGAAGGAAAGCATCAGTTCTTGGGGTATCACGTCGCCCGATGAGATTATGCGGGAAGGGCGATATGTATTGAAGTGCCGGGCGCTTCGCCCTGAAGCCTACACAGGGTTCATGGATGCGGAACAGTTGGCTTGTACCCTAGGGGACCGAATTGAGGTGGCTCATGACGGACTATTGGTTGGGGGGCAGTGGGGGAGGATTATATCCGTGTCCCTTGATGGTTCCAGTCAACCTACCGCTATCGTTGTCGATGAGCCCTGCACGATGGTTACAGGGACCAATTACCAGGTTCGCATACGCAATGCGGCTGGGGCAGTTCTTTCCGATGTCGTTACCGTGGAAGGGGAGAACTATACGCTTACGTTTAGCACTCCTCTTACCGCGGGGAGCATTGAATCGGATAACCTATTTCAGTTTGGGGCAGAAAATCTTGTTACTATCCCCGCCATTGTGGTTGGCATCGAAATGCAGGAGGACCTTTCCGCTAAATTATCACTTATTCCGTATAACGCTTCGGTGTTTGACGAGGACTCGATTACCCCCCCTGTGTTCGAATCTCTTATATCCAAGGCTCCGGTATTCCTTCCCCGTGCAGTGGGGTCCGAAGTGGACCGGGTGTCGCTCACTACAGATTCTCCGGCAGCCAACAGAGGAGTGCAAGTAGCGGCATCGGCTGACGCGACGAGTAAGGCAAGTGCGGCGCAGGGTGCCGCCGAGGATTACGCTGATGGACTTGCGACCGACCTTCAATCACAGATCGACGGTAACATATCGTCCTGGTTCTACGCCGCAGTCCCGACGCTCATCAACGCCCCGGCTTCATCGTGGACCGACGATGCGACGAAAAACAATCACCTCGGCGACCTTTACTATGATACTTCGACCGGATACGCGTACCGGTTCGCCATCGTCTCGACCGTCTACCAGTGGATGAAGATAACCGATTCGGACGTAACCGAGGCTCTCGCACTCGCGGCGGCGGCGCAGGCAACGGCGGACGCGAAGCGACGGTGTTTTACCACCACGCCGACGACTCCGTATGATGTCGGCGATCTTTGGGCGGAGGGATCTACCGGGGATATAAAGCGATGCACGACCGCGCGCTCATCTGGAGCTTATGTTGCTGGGGACTGGACGCTTGCATCGAAGTATACCGACGATACGGCGGCTGATGCTGCACAAACGACCGCAGACAATGCGGCCACTGCGGCGAGCTCCGCGCAAACATCGGCAAATACCGCAAACTCGGCGATAGCCGATATCGCGTCGGATGATAAGTTTACGGCGGTTGAAAAGTCCTCATCCAGGCTCGAATGGAACACGATCGCCGCTGAGTTATCCGTAAACGACGCGCAGGCTACCGCGTTCGGAATTACCACTGAAAAAACGACGTACGATGCTGCTTTCCAGGCTCTCGCAACGTATCTTAATGCGGGTGTAACGTGGTCAAGCGGGGTGCCTTCATGGATCGCCGACGCGAATCTCGCCGTGACGACGACCTTCGTTGGAGCAACCTTCCGCTCAACTTGGAAGGCCTACTACGATGCTCGGACGGCTCTTCTCAACGCGATCTCGGCCAAGGCCAAGACGCTGGCCGACACGGCGCAGGTCACGGCTACCGCGAAGTCTAAGACGTTCATTCAAGCCGCCGCGCCGACTACCGGCATGGCGACCGGCGATTACTGGCTTGATTCAGACGATGGATACAAGCCGTACGTCTACTATGGATCCGCATGGGTAGTCGATGCGGCCATGGCCCAGGCGATTGACGCCTACGGGCTCGCGGACGGAAAGAACACCACCTGGGCGACGCTCGCCGCAGCGCAGGCTTCCGGTGTAACTGGCGATCTGTTCATCGATTCGTCGCTACTCTATCGCTGCACGGTTGACGGCGCTTCGATCACGCTCGCTAACTCGGTCAGGCTTACGCCTAAATCGTGGGGGAAACTCGCATCCGCTCCGTCTTCCGGCATGATCGCCAACGATTCGTATTACAACACGACGACCGGCGTTTCGTACTACTATTCCGGCTCAGCGTGGACTTCCGTTACCGACTCGCTCGTATCGTACTCTGTCGCGCCTTCGGTCGGGGCAATTACCAAGAATCGCACAGGGGCATTGTCAACCTCTCCGGTTGTCTTCTCGTTGTTTTCGCGCCTCGCCAACGTCTCGACGGCGTATTCCGGACGCGTGAAAATCTACGAAGACGGAACGCTCAAGTACACGTCAAGCGCGAATGAGACGAGCAAATCATACGCGCCAACCGCTGGAATCTCGACGCTACTTTGCGAAATGTACGCTGCTGGCGGGGTGACTATTCTCCTCGATAGCATATCCATGTCGATTGCTTACGACGCGAGCACGGCACCTATGTATCTCGGCCAGTTTGCTTACAGCGCCTTTCCGACGACGAGCATTATCATCGGTGACTGGGTGCTGTGCAACGAGACGGGCGGCGCGTACACTAAGGGCCTAGTTTACGAATATACCGGCTCGGCCTGGACAAGTACTACCGCCAGTGATAAACTTAATCGAGCGATGTCCGATCTGCTATCCTTGGCGGCTACGGATACCAGCGGGCCGGCCGTTGTCTTCGCTCAGTCGATTATCGCGATGAATGCGACGATTTTGGCACTACAGGCACGGGTCTTGTACATTCAGAATCTTCTTTACGGTGGTGGGCGTTTTGATGAAGATGGCGATGTCATCGATGAAACGGGCGACGGGTTCTACCTTCCCGCATCGGGCGCGTTCCTTTTTGAAGGTCCAGATCTCTCGATTACTAAAGATCGCATCCGCCTGTATAAAGGCGCTGGTGTCCAGCGTAGGTGCCTCGAAGTATCTGACGAGGCGATTAGCCTATACGATACTCCTGATGGAGGGGCTGAACTGCTGCGCGGACGGATTGGTCGGCTTGGGGTAGGGCCGTCCATCCTGATGGATGGGGAGTTTAATGCGGCAATGATTCCGTTTTGGGGGTCAGAATCAACAATTAACTCCGCTGATTCTTATTTCCCATCCTACATCCAGACCTCGGATGGCGTACTGCGCGTTGCTTACCGCAATAATTATGGCTATCTTGTTGAGCGCGTACAAACCGCCGGCGTGTGGGGCGCGGAATCTGCTATAAATGTGGCTGCTTCTCGTGAGCCGTCTTATGTCCAAACTATTGATGGCGTACTGCGCGTTGCTTACCGCCGTGATAGCGATGGCTATCTTGTTGAGCGCGTACAAACCGCCGGCGTGTGGGGCGCGGAATCTGTTATACATGAGGCTGATTCTTATTTCCCATCCTACATCCAGACCTCGGATGGCGTACTGCGCGTTGCTTACTGCCGTGATAGCGATGGCTATCTTGTTGAGCGCGTACAAACCGCCGGCGTGTGGGGCGCGGAATCTGTTATACATGCGGGGTATAGTTCAGTCCCATCCTACATCCAGACCTCGGATGGCGTACTGCGAATTGCTTACCAAGAATCGGTTGATTTCGTGTCTTATCTTGTTGAGCGCGTACAAACCGCCGGCGTGTGGGGCGCGGAATCTGTTATAGCTACTACGGTTACAATTACGTGTTATCCTGCCTATGTCCAAACTATTGATGGCGTACTGCGCGTTGCTTACCGCAATAATTATGGCTATCTTGTTGAGCGCGTACAAACCGCCGGCGTGTGGGGCGAGGAATCGATCATTAACGCGGCCGACCCGGCTACGAACCCAACTCCATCCTACATCCAGACCTCGGATGGCGTACTGCGAATTGCTTACCGGCAGGACGATACTGGATATCTCGTCGAACGTACCCTTCAGCGATACGCCCAAATAGGTGCGGGGATCATCGAACATGGAAGCAACGCGGATGGCGTGTATGACAAGTATTCCAGCGGTAAATTGGTTTGTACAATTCCGCCAAGAACGCTTACTCACGGAACATCTTACGATTGGCCGTATGATTTTGTAGCTACGCCCGATTATGCCAACTTTACTTTCATCGATGCCAGCGCCAGTGTTGTAGTTGGGGTGCATACTCTAACCGCAACGACTTATGCTCCACATATAGGCGGCGGCGGATCGACGACGCTTACCGGAATAGCCATAGGCCGATGGAAATAAGGGGTGCAGCATGAACCAACTAGGCGCAATCATCGGCATTGTTTCCGGTTTCCTTGGCATCTTTGGTATCGTTGCTAAGTTGGCGTTTAATCTAGGTAGGCTATCGGAGAGGATGGGTGCCTTGGAGGGTATCGTGGAAAAGAACAAGGAACACGATGATCGGCGTATCGCTGAGTTGTATGCTTCGCGTAATTCGGCTAGCCTCGCCATCGTTGCTATGCAAAAGGACGTAAGCCAAGTTCTCGTCGTCATGGACGAGGTGAAAACAGACCTCAAAGAGTTCATGCGGTCTTGCCGAGAGCCGCGCGCGGCAGGGGTTTAATCGTGACTTATCTTGATGCTTTTAACAACTGTCTTACGGGGCCGTGGAAAACCAGCGGCTTAGATGTGCAATATAAAATTGACGACGAGGGGCGCCTCTTCTTTCTTTGCACCTCCCGCAAAGAGGACTGGAAATACAACTTCGATTTCTTCCCCGCTCCCGCTGCACCCTACAAAGACATGCCGTTTTCATGGTTCGCTCACGGAGGGTTCATAGCGTTATGGAAATCGGTGTCCGACGAAATACTTCACGCCTTTGCTGGTGGCCTCCCGACGCTCATCGCGGGGTACAGCCAGGGAGCGGCCATTGCTACCCTTGCGCATGAAGCCTTTTACTTCGAGACGGGTCTGTTTCCGCGCACACTCGCATTTGCTTCCCCGCGCGTTATTTGGGCCTCCCCCGGACTTGACAAACGCTTTGAAGGGCTACATAATATATATGTGAAAGGCGATATAGTTCACCACGTTCCGTTCGCTCTCCTCGGCTTCCATCACATCGGAACTACGGAATGTTTTGGCCCGCCGGCGCTTATCCGCCCCTTTAACCACACCCCCGAGCAGTACCGCAAATACCTTAAAGAGGCTGTGTAATGGAGATCTATTACAGCAAAGAGCTTAACGAGATTACGCTAGCGCCCGGTAAAGCGTTGCGATGCACCAGTGTGGTACGGAACGAGATCAACCGTCTACGCCCTCTGCACGACGCCAAACAAGTCATTCGCTCTATCCCCTCCGGTAAACCTATCATGCCGCGTGCCTTCCCTATTGGGCGCTGGCGGATTCTTGGTGTCAAGTTCCGCACCGATGGGGACGTGGATTATGGGTATCTTGGCCCCGCCTTTATCCAAACCAATGCCTTTCTCCTACTTCCCGTATGGGCGCTCGACGAAAATGGCGGCTATGACCACGTAACGAGCGAACTTGTTGCTGATTCCGGATACGGCTTCCACTTCGCTCGTGATTCGCGCACAACGCAGGGGTGCGGAAGACTTGACAGCGCCACGGACGCGCTCGCCTTCGCCAAGTTCGTTCAACTCAATGACGGATCGCTCTACGTCAATGTCACAGGGGTCGCGTCGTAGTGCCAACCAACACAACGGTGAGGGAGGCTGTCAGAAGGGGTTCAATTTCCCTGCCCGCAATCATAAGGAGTTCCTGACATGAAGACGACCAAAGGAAAGACCCACTGGGCTGCCCTCGTGAGCTATATGCTGATCTACGTGGTTACCGCATGGCTGGCTCCGGTAAGCCTCTCACTTATTGGGCCGTCGATCATTGTCGCCATAGCCGCTTCCACAGGAATCTTTCAAGCTATTAACGCTGCCGATAACGCCTTGAAGGGGCATTTTTATCGCCCGGAGCTAGATAAGGAGGGGAAGTGAGTGTCAAAGCAACACCTGCGTGGTTGGTGTTTATCTTGTTTTTGGCTACTTTTTCCGGTTGCCTTTACTTGGGGTATAGGTGGCGGGATAGCGAAGTCATCGGGATCAGCGCCGATCTGGAGCAGTATCGAGCAGACAATGACCGCCTTAGAGCAGCAAATAGCGCGATCCGAACTGGCGTCGGCGACGCTCTCCGCGCAATTGAAGACAGCGCAACTAGCGCTGGAGAAGTCGGAGACGGCCTTGCTGGAATCAGACGCTACTTTGAAGTCCTTAAACTCCAATTACTTGAGCTTAAACGACTCGTGGGAGACGGAGAAGAAGCGGGTCCAATTCTATAAAACCACCACAGCCATCGCCATCGGCGTTGCCGGGGCAGAACTCTTATTGCTGTTTCTTGCTTTCCTGCTCCCATAGGAGACTACCCTAAGTGCATACACGTATCGCAATTATCGGCGACACCCACTGCGGCGCGGATTCGGGGCTTCTTGGTCCGGAGCGCTGGGTAAAGCAACTAGAGCCACAGCAGAGCGTGTTTTGGGGCTGGTACGTCAACGCCCTCCGCGAGCTGGGTCAAATTGACGCAGCGTTCTTTATGGGGGACATGGTTGACGGCGAGGGAAAGAAGTCAAACATTAACACTATCATTCCAAACACCCTCGATCAAGCGGAATCCGCCATTGAAGTGTGCGAAGCCGCGGGCGTTCCAGGGAACAAGATGTACTTCGTTCGTGGCACCCCCTTTCACTCCACCGGCACCTATAACTACGAAGACCCCATCGCCAAGCACTTCGGCGCTCCTATCGAAGACGAACTGTACCTCAAAATCCATGGCCTCCGGATCCTCCTACGCCACGTTGCCGGGCGCAGCGACACCGCCTACGGCCAAGGCACCCCGCTATTCCGTGATTCGGTGAAGGACCTGCTTGACGCGGCCATCCGCACCGAAGAGCCGGCCGACCTCATTCTGCATGGGCACGTCCACTACTCGGCGCAAGTCACCATCGGAAAGCGCACTGCGATCACCAATCCATGCCTTCAACTCCCTGGCTCCGTGTTCGGGCGCAAATGCCGCTCGATGTACTACGATGTCGGCATCGGCGTCCTGGATGTGTTTTCTGGCTCAGATTACCGCTACACCCCGATCCTCATGCCCTTGAAGCCCTTGAAAGGAAGGTCCTATGTCGAAGTTTGTTGATATCCCGCCGCTCTCGGAAGAAGCCAAGACGCTCTTGGCTTCGTTACCTAAGCCGAACATGGGCGCGCCGCGACGGGTGTGGACGGCGGAGGAGAACGCGCTGCTCTTGGCGGGGTGGAATACGGTTACCCACAAGGCGTTGGCTAAAGTTATTGGCTGTAACGTATGTACGGCCAGAACGCATTACGAGCAACTTATGGAGGAGAAGAACGGTGAGTAGCGAAGTGGTTTCCCACCCCAAGCACTACACCCAACACCCGTCCGGTGTTGAGTGCATCGAGGTTTCCGAGAACATGGACTTCTGTGTCGGCAACGCCGCTAAGTACACGTGGCGCCACGGGCTTAAACACGAAGGCACCATCGACCTCGAAAAAGCCCTGTTCTACATCGACCGGGAAATCGACCGGAGGGAAGACGCTCGCGCTTCGTTGGACAAGATCACGGCCAAGGTGTGTCGGTATCAAGAAGCCACGCCGGGCTACCAGGGGAAAATCGTTGAGCTTTTGTGGCTGGCCACCCTCGATGAGCGCAGCACCAACTACCTCCGCGAAGCCAAGCAACTGCTGTCCAGGGAGATCGCCGCTCCGCTAATCCCGAGCTAAATCCGCGACGTGCCGCGCCATGATTTGCATGACGCGGGGCGCATCGAACGGAAACGTCAGCCTCTCGCAGGAAGACTCCGGGTATCCGTCCGCAGTTATTCTCGTGATGGGGACGAATAGATACCCGTTGGTGTACTTTATGCAAACAAACGAATAGCCGCCATGTGCCTCGTTTTCGTTTAACCATGCAAGTTGCCCTGGTCGGAAGGGTATTTTTCGTTTTGTCGAAAACGGCGCGCGGATCACTTTGTACTCAATCCACGACGGGCAGCGCCGAAGTTTGCAGCCCTCCACGAGCATAAAGGTCATGTACTGGTCCGGCACCCCGCTGCCCGTTGCTCCGGTTTCAATAGCGTTGCCAAAACACTTGGCTTTACGTAGCTTCAGGGCGCACGCCGCGCGATATACGTTTTCGGGTTTCTTCATTGGATTTCCTTGTAGAGGTCGCTCCACTCGAAGGAGTCTACTTTGCCCCAGTTGGGGCCAACCTCTACCTCACTGCGCATGGGAACTTTTAATGGAACACAGTTCTCCATGTGGTATTTTAACTCCTTCATGGCCTCAATTCCCTCCTTAGTCTTGGGAGCACTCACGTCGATTTCGTCGTGGCAGGTGATGTGACAAGGAGCGACCGCGAATACCCCGGCTTTATAGGCGTCAAACATGGCCTTCTTGAGGATGTCCCCAACGCCCCCTTGGATGAGAGAGTTGAACAGGGGGTATATCCTCCCCTCGGCTCGCATCTTCTCCGAAACGCGGCACCGCCTTCCGAGAATCGTTCGGATATATCCGCGGTTTCTGGCCACCTGGACCACGGAATCGCGGGTGACCTTAATGAAGGGCATGGTTTCCATAAGATCATCCATCAAGGTGCTGGCGTATTCTAGGGTCCAGTTGTTCTTCCTAGCCAACGAGGCTTTCCCGGTAAAGTATAGCACGGAGAAGTTTACTTTTTTCGCGGTGTCGCGGTCGCATCCAATGTTGGCCATAGTGATCTTGTGCATATCGGTCGTTTCGTCGGTAAGGTACTTTTGCCGGAAGGCTTCAGCGCCGGGGCCGCTGGCGTAGTGGGCAAATACCCGGTACTCGGCAGAGTTTAGGTCAGCCTTGCACCACCACGAATCGTCCTCAGGAATAAAGCAATCGCGGGCCAGCGGGTCAAATCCCTTCTTTGCCTTTGGGATTTGTTGGGCATTAAATTTTGCTGACGAAAATCTTCCTGTCCGCGCTCCTCCGTCATCGCTCGATGTGGGATAAAAAGAAGGGTGTGCTCGTCCATCCACCTGGTAGCGCACAAGCGAGCTGTCAATAGAGTCGTCAAGGGAGCCAAGAAAGGTATGGATGAGCTTGTCCACCTGCTTCAAGTCTACGATGAACCTAGCGAGGGGATGCTGTTCTGCTGCGCGCTCCATGATGTCGTGGGTTATCGAGGGGTATTTTTCCCGATACTTCTTCGCCTCTTCCTCGGTAAACTTTAACTCCTTAAAAAGCGGTTCGGCGTCAATCGCCACAAGTCTTTTTTGGTCCACGTGGGTGCTTAGGCGAGCAAGCAGTTCCTTCTTTCCGGCCGGGGAAACATCAAAGTGGATGCCCTCCCGAGTAAAGATTTCGGCGAGTTGCTTTGTGGAATTGGTATTAACGCCAGGGTACTTTGCGTTCCATTCCTTTTGCATTGCCTCCAATCGGGCCTCGTGAATGGTGACAGCACGCTTCCTCGCTTCTTCGTCGATGCGTACCCCGATGCGGCGCATGTCCACTAGCATAGGGAGAATACCAACCTCAATGTCCATGATCGGCATAAGGTTTTCGGATTCGAGGATTTCTTTTTGTTTCTTCCATATCGGAAGAAGGAGCGCAGTGTCAGCTTTAGCGTAGCCTTCGACCACAGAATAAGGCATCTTCCAGAGATGGGATCGCGGGTCACCTTTCCACCCTTCTCTCGCGCAAAACTCGGCGATCTCGTCCTTCTCTTTATGCCTCCCAAGATATCTTTCGGCGAGGGCATCTAAGGAATAGGATGGACGGTACTCGTTTATGAGGGCTTCCGCGGTCTGTACATCGATCCACGGGCCACATATCTTGACGTTGAGCCAGTTTTGAATCCAGTCGGCGTCGTAGATGAGGTTCGCGCCGAGCTTGGGGCAGGGGTCGGAAAGAAGTTCTTTGACCCGAGCCACGTTCCGCCTTCGCTGTTCCTCGCGCAACCCGTCATGGCCAAGATCAATGTACTCACAGAGGCCAACGTCGTCGGTGAGGGACACGCCGAGAATCTTGTCCCCGTCATGTCGATACACCCCCGGCCCCAGCTCTTTCAGGTTTACGTCTTTGGTTTCGATATCGACGCCCAGTATGCTTCTAGCCACGCTGAGTTTCTCCTAGTATAAGGGAGCCTCCGAATAGGGAGACCAATTCTTTTCTAGCTTCAATGGCTTCTTCTTTGGTCTTGAATGGGCCTCGTTTATGCTCTTCTCTGCGGACCATAAAGGAAGCAATCCAAATATTTCCTTCGCGGTGAACCCCTTTATACCCTGATTTGTTTCTTGACCCTAGTTTGCTGTTGTGCGCGTTTTCTGATGCCGTGGCTAAGCGCAGATTGAGCCTCGTGTTGTCTAGCGTGTCCCTGTTGATGTGGTCCACCGCGACGTGTTTTGGAGCCCCAATTATAGCCCTATGTAGCATGTTGCGCTTCCCTAATACTTTTCTTGATACAAAGTACACCCCGTGGTGGTTATTGCGAGCGAACCAAGGGGCACCCGAGCCTACGAGAGGAAAATCAGCGACGTCTATCAGTACCGAGTGCCCTCGAAGGTCTACCCGACAAGAACCGGACGGGTCACCTTCTTCGCTAGGGAAAACTGCTACCCGCATAGGCGGAACAATAACCAAGTTACTTTTTCTTAGGTCATACCGATCCTTGTTTTTGAACCGGACAATACCCTCGGCTAGGGTCAGCTCCCTGTGGAAATCCACAGCATCCCGCGCTCGCCGAACTCGAACGCGAGAGACCAAGTTGCCGTCAGTTGCGTACCAAGGACCCTCGTTCTCATATAGGCGTTTTCCTTCCTCATCCACAACAAAGGTATAGCCGGAAACAGTTATCTCTACATCACCGGGCGATAGTTTTCTATCCACAAATCCCCTCCAATTCAAATGAGTATTTCGTCTTCGAGTGTACCAGCGTGAGTGCTTTCCGCGCTCGCGTCATGCCAACATAGAATACCCGGATTTCCGGGTCGGGGTTCTTTTTGTAGGCTACGAAGGTGCGCCGCGCCATGTCAAGGAGCAGGATCACGTTGTCGGCCTCCGCGCCCTTTACGCGATGAATCGTTGAAATACGAATCGTCGGCTCGGCCTTGGCGTCGGTCCCTTGCTCAATGAGCTTTTGGGTATAGTGGAGGTCGTCGAGATCTCCTTCAAAAGCTTCCCAAAACGGCTCAGAGAGCTTAGCTTCCTTCTTAATAAGTTGCCCCAGCGGGGTAGTGAGTAAGGGTAGCGTTGTAGCTGTCTTTCGGTACTCTTCCCATTCCTTCGCTCGTTTTAGCAGCCGGCTATCGACGGAATGCGCGCCGCACATAGAGTACACCATTCCTTTTTCTTTTAGCCACTGCTCCACGGGCTTCAGGAAGGCGCGGTTTCGCGCCAAGAACATGTAGGACTCCCCTTCTTTGAGCTTTCCGACCTCGAAGGTATCGGTGAAGGTAAGCGGCCCATCGACACCTCTTCCGCTGTAGGGCTTATCGATGCGCACGGCCAGTTGCTTAATTACCTTGGCTGCCAAGGCCACGTGGTTATCAGGGAGGCGGTGCGAAGACTGCAAGTAAATTGCTGGCATCGTTGATCTTAGCTTCAGGAAGTGTTTCACCGAGGCGCCGGCCCAAGTGAAAATGGCTTGGTCGTCGTCCCCCGCCACGTACCAACGCAGTGCGTCACCGAAGGCTACCCGCACCATGCGCCATTGCAGGTCGGTCAGGTCTTGCGCCTCATCGATGAACACCACATCCACCGGAACCGGGCAGCCGTAGGAACAAAACTTCTCCACCATATCGGTGTAGTCAATGAGGTCGTACTTCGCTTTGTACCGCTCGTAGTTAGTATGCACGAAGGCAGAAATGTCCGTGTCAAAGGTGCCTTCGATTTCTTCCAGGAACACCTGCGCGGCGCCGGCGCTGTTGCGCTTCAGGTCCTCGAAGCGCAGATACATGTCGTCGTTGTTGATCACGTCGTCGGTGTAATACCCGGTGAAGTTCATCTGAAGCTGGCGCGACATGTCCCGATAATGGCGCTTGGTCATTACCTGCCCGTAGCGTAGTTTCAGTTGGCGGAAGGCCAACGAGTGCAGGGTGCGGAAGTAGGGGTAGTCGTCCACTTCCCCACCAAAGGCTTCCTGGGCGCGGGCGATGCCGACATCCACGCCTTCGTTCGTGAACGACACGAAGGCAATTTTGTTTTTCGGCACCCCGATAGCCAGCTCCAGGCGAAGCAACTCAATGAGCTTATTCGTCTTGCCGGTTCCGGGGGGACCGTAGATCATTTGGATTTCGGGCATTCTGACTCAAGCACAGCATAAACGACAAGAGAGAAAACAGAACAACCGAATACGAACACCATTAAAATCCCAGTGATACTATTTATAGCGGCGACAAGAGCTGCCCCACTTAGTCCCGCCGCAAGTGTGCAGAAAGCCATTAACCACCTAAACCTGCTGCGGTCTCTCATTCCTCTCCCCCCGGCGCCCTAGACGCCATCCATTTCTCGATATCCTTTTTGTAGGCCCGAATCGGATGCGTTCCCCATCCCTGAAGTTCTCCGGCATTGATGGCCCGATACAGCACGGTGTGAGATAGCCCGCAGCAAGCGGCTGCGGCGCGCAGCGGGGCGGGATCGGGGATGGTTGCCCAAGCCGCCAAATCAATCGCGCCCATCTTTCCGTGGCGTTTGATCCGCTTCTTGGCTACTTTTACCGCGCCAGGAATAGCGGGAGTAGGCAAACGAGGCCGAGGAGCAAAAAGATCACCACTGCGTCCATGTTCGCCTCCTTCCCACATCTTGATCCCGGTCGGGGCCATCAGCATAAGCAGAACCGACAGCCACAGGTGCTTGAAGAACTGAATCGTCTCAGGCCGCACGAGGTCACGCAGAATCTTGGCGTAGTGGTCATAGACACCGTAGGTAACGGCGCCGCTGGCCTCAACGAGCTGTGCTTCAGCCTCCACGAGCCGCGCTTCCTTACTCGCCCTCTCTGCTCGGTTCAAGGACTTCATTGTCTCAACGCCGCCGGCCGTGTTCTTCCACGCAAAGCGATCTTCGAGCGTGGCCACGGTGGCGGCGATTTCCGCGTCCATTCTTTCGTACTCCGCGTCAAGTCGGGCAATGTCCTCGGTGAGGCTAACCACGCGCCGCTCGGCTTGCTCGGCCTCCAATCGCGTGGCGGTCTCGGTGCCGGCAACAGAGAGGACAGCGAAGTCCTGACCGACGCT
>Ga0172381_10000643_pt1 | contig 42479 bp, 36 predicted proteins | sample Leawel6488metaG_FD_119754 | JGI IMG/M metagenome (GOLD analysis project Ga0172381, IMG submission 119754) | Leachate microbial communities from a municipal landfill in Southern Ontario, Canada - Leachate well 64-88 metaG | ecosystem: Engineered > Solid waste > Landfill > Unclassified | place... | reverse complement strand
GATGGGTTATAATGATTTGATTTTACAGGGAGCTTATGGAAAGGTGCCAAAAAAAATAGGCGAGGTAATTAAAAAAGTTGAAGACTTAACGCAAAGCCTGATTAAAATGGTAAATGAGTTTTTGGATATTACGCAGTTTCAGATGGGTAAAAATATTCTTACACTAAAGCCAAACACAGATATAACGCCCATGATACAGAAAATTGTGGAAGAACTTAAGTTTAATGCTGATAAAAAAGGTATTTATGTAAAATTTGAGAAGCCAGAAAAGGTGGCTTTGATTAACGCCGATTTAGAAAAACTAAAAGCCGGATTGTATAATGTTTTTGATAATTGCGTCAAATACACAGAAAAGGGAGGTGTCACCATAAAAATAGAAAGCGGTAATGTGTTGAGGATTGTGTGTTCTGATACGGGCATTGGGATGAGTAAGGAAAGGCTGGAAAAGCTTTTTCACAGTACTTTTGAAAGAGGCGAGGAAGCCAGAAAGCAGTTTGTTACGGGCCGAGGGATAGGGCTTTATATTGCAAGCGAGATTATAAAAGCGCATAATGGTAAAATATGGGCCGAGTCTGAAGGAGAAGGCAAAGGCTCGCAGTTTTATATAGAACTGCCCATAACAAAATAATTATGAAAAAAGTTATTTTAATTGAGGACGATCCGTCAATTGTAGATGTTTATTCTGAAGCCTTTAAGCTGGCTAAAATAGATTTAGATGCAATTACCTGGGGCAAAGACGCCATACAAAGAATTCAGGATATTCAGGCCGGCAAAGCTGAAAAACCCGCTCTTTTTTTAATAGACCTGCTTTTGCCGGATATAAATGGGGCTGAAATACTAAAGACAGCCAAAACTACAGAAGCCACCAAAGATATTCCAGCTTTTATACTTAGTAATTATACCAGCCAAAATTTTCAGAGTGTGGACAATATTCAGCCCGACAAGTTTATTGTTAAGTCAGACATTACTCCCACAAAGCTTATGGAAATTGTAAAAGAAGTTATTAAGTAAAATAATATGGAGAACAATAAAATAGGCAAAAAAGTTTTGATAGTGGAGGACGATCAAGGGTTTAGAACTATTTTACAAAAAAGTTTTGAGGGTACGGAATTTGACACTGTTATAGCAGAAGACGGGCAAGAGGCGCTTTTAAAAGTAAAAGAAGAGAAACCTGACCTAATCCTGATGGATATTATGATGCCCAAAATGGACGGCATACAAGTGGCGGCAAAACTAAAAGAGTTTGGCGTAAATACTCCCATAATATTTTTAACAAACGTAAAAGACGATGAAAAGATTTCTGAAGTAATGGTAGTGGGTGGAGGCAATATGGATTATGTTGTTAAAACCGATGTGCGTGTGGAGGATATTATTGAAAGGATAAGAAAGAGACTTAGCCAGAGATAGGCCACGTAAAAAAGCTTTTAATGAGAGGGTTTTTAAATAAAAAAGTAATTTTTGTTTTTTTAGCTGTTATTGTAACGGTTTTTTTTATTGATTTTGGAGTAGAATTGACGCCGGCTTCTTTAACCGGAGTAATAGAGCCGGCTGTAGAAAAGCCGGCTGTAGAAATTTTAAATAATGATTTAAATCATGATTTGAATAATAACACGCCTATTGTGGAGGCTGTTGTCCAAATTTTATTAGAAGACCGGCTGGATGATATTGCTGAAAAATTGGACATTATAGCCCAACAGGTTTCAGAAATCCAAGATCAGAATAAAGAAACAGAAGAGCTAAAAGAAGAGCCAGATGAGGAAAAAGAAGATGAAGATAAGGAAAAGGATGAAGAAAAGCTTAAAGAAGAAGTGGCAGATGAGCAAAAAATAGTTTATCCTACTGTTTTGATTTATGAGACAAAAGTATCTCCCATAGAGCAAAGATATATAAAACTTTTTAACCCCAATAACTTCGTTGTAGATTTAACCGGCTGGTATTTACAAAGGAAAACAGAAACAGGAAGCTCTTTTAACTCTTGCGTAAGTTCTTCTAATTTTGAAGGCAAAGTTATTTTACCCAATGATTATTTTTTGATTTCACGTGGATTTAATCAGGCCGGCGTTACTTTGGAAAATTTGACTCTTACAGAAAATAATACGCTTATCTTAAAAAACCCAAAGGGAGAAGTTACAGATACAGCTTACACTGCATCTGAAAGTGTCTCTGCCCCAGGCGGAGGTGGAGGAGAACCAGCTGAAATTACATATCCTAAAATATTAATTTCAGAAGTGCAGGTGAGCCCTATAGAACAAAGGTTTGTCGAACTGTATAACCCGAATGATTATGACGTTCCGTTGACAGATTGGTATATTCAGAGAAAAAAAGATGCAGACGATTCTTATGGCACTTTTGTGTCGTCAACTAATTTTGAAGGAAAATTAATTTCAGCCAACGGATATTTTTTAATCTCAAGAGAACTTGAAGACTCGGGCATTTTATTAAGCATAGCGCTAAACGATAATGATTTTTTGGCGCTTAAAAATCCCAAAAAAGATATAGTCCAGGAAGTTAATTGGCAGAATTCGCCTGCTGAAAACCAAAGTTTGGGCAGAATTTGGGACGAGGAAGCGCAAGTCTATCAAGATTTTTCCGCCCAAGGCGGACCAGCCTTGGGCTGGGAAATACAAACACCCACTCCAAAGTTCCAAAACATTACATGGTCAGAGCCTGTGTTGCCCGAATTGGAAAGCATAGAAATAACCACTAGCCCCAGTAAAACTGCTTATTTTGTGGGGGAAGAATTGGATATTTCTGGATTAGAAATTACCGGACATTATACAGATGGCAGTTTGCAGATTGAAGCGGTTGGCCCAGAAAATATAAGCGGGTTTGATACCACAAGTCCAAGTAACCAGCAAATTTTAACAATAAATATTGAGAATAAAATAACAACCTATTCTATAACTATAGAAGAATCTCAGAATTCTTTTGAGCCAGTTTTCCCAAGTATTATTATTTATACAATAAGCGAATCAATAATCTCCACCACTAGCCCCTCAACAAGCATAGATTTGAAGTTTTCTGAAGAAGTAAAAGCAAATGTATATATTTTAGACTCTGACGGTAAAATAGTAAAAGATTTGTATGATTCTTCGGGAGTCACAAATCCTCAGCCCAAAACATGGGATGGCACAGATAAAAATGGTAACACAGTACCAAATGGCGTTTATACTATAAAAGTGGCTATAATTAATGCAGATGGCAATTTTGTTGAAGATATTAGCAGAACGATTACAGTTGACTTAGCAGAAGAAGAGTAGTTAAATTAAAAAATAGATGCAAATGGATTTGCACCTTAACAAAACTACTCCCTCCCAGCTCAGAGAAAGGGCAGAACATGTCAGTCATCAATCAGGTGTCGGGGTTTTATACTAGGGCAAAAGGCGAGGAGAGAAAGTATATCACCTCCGTGCGTCAGCTCAAGCGCGGAAAGATTGTGCTAGTCACGCTTACGCCTAGCAGAGACGGGCAAACCATGAAAATCGAGCCCGCAAAGCCTAAGACTTGGCTGGTTTCAGTCAACGGTGACAAATGGGAGATTATAGCGGATAGCTATGTCGTCGAGCATAGCCAGTTCAGGATTAAAGAAATAGCCAAGCCAAACGAGATGGCATTTTCTTTTTCCTGGTCAGGCTCTTCTTAGGCAACGTAGCGGACTTGGGCTCCAAGTCGTTTTACAGCTGAGCGGTAGTATCCCGCCGGCTTTTTTTTGCTATTTTTTATAAAAAATACTATAAGTAATTTATGGATTTATCTAAGTTAGAACAAGTTTTAGAGGCAGAACCCAAGTACCGCATAAAACAAGCGAAAGAAGCGGTATTTAAAAATTTAATCTCTGATTGGTCAGAGGCTACTTTTTTTGCAAAAGACTTGAGAGACAAGCTGGGTAAGGAATGCCCACTTGAGATAAAGGCGGATGTTTTGACCGCAAAAGACGGGGATAGTATAAAAGCCAGAATTACTTTAAGCGATGGGTTGATGGTTGAGAGTGTGTTAATGAGGCATAAAGATGGCAGAAATACCGTGTGTGTATCTTCTCAGGTGGGGTGCCCTTTGGGATGTTTGTTTTGCGCAACTGGGAAAATGGGTTTCAAAAGAAATTTGACGGCTGATGAAATAATTGAGCAGGTAATTTTTTTTAGTCGCTATCTAAAAAAAATCACCCTGAGCGAAGTCGAAGGGTCGTCCAGTCGAGTGACAAACGTGACTTATATGGGCATGGGGGAGCCGTTTTTAAATTATAATAATGTTTTAGAATCTATAAAAATTTTAAATAACAAAGAGTATTTTAATATAGGAGCCAGATCTATTTCCGTTTCAACCGCGGGAATTATAGAAGGCATTAAGAAATTTAGTGAAGAGGGCTTGCAGTTAAATTTGGCTATTTCTCTGCACGCTCCAAACGATAAATTGAGGGGTGAGTTAATGCCCATAAACAAGACATATCATTTGGAAAATGTTTTAAAATCAGTGGATGAGTATATCAAAAAAACAAACAGAAAGGTAATGTTTGAATATGTTTTAATAGATGGAGTAAATGATTCTGATATTTGTGCCAAAGAGTTGGCAAAGTTGATGGACAAAAAATTATATTTCTTAAATTTGATTTTATATAATCCATCCGCCTTCGTTAAAGCTTCGGCGGGCGAAGCAGGCAGTTTTAAGCCATCAACTACAAAAAGAGTGGAGGCTTTTAAAGCCATACTAAAAAAAGCAAAAATAAATTTTGTCCAGCGTTATAGATTTGGAGAAGATATTGCTGCTGCATGCGGACAATTTGCGACTGGGAAATAGGTGAGTAAAATAGTTGACAATGGGGTTCAATGGCAGTATGATTATATGCAGGTTTGGACCTTTCCAACTCTTTTTTCACCGCGTTCTGCGGTCAAGGGGTGCGCCATGATGGCCTCGTTAAAGAGGGATGTCGGAGGGCTTGTTGTCCTCTGGGCGGTTGCTGTTACGATTTTTGCTTTGCTTTCTTCCTGTTCAGAAAGTAGCGAAGCAGGATATGTAATGCTGTTCTACGTTTTTGGATTTCTTTCTACGGCTGGACCATTTTTTATCGGTGCATTCTGGATGGTCTCATTCAAAAACTGCAAGAATACAGAACGTGTATTCAAAGAGCAGCAAAAAGGATGGGATCCTCCCTCGGTGATATTGCCTTCGAAAGAGCGCCGAAAACGAAGGCTTCGTCGACCCAGGGCTCTGCCGCCAGCTTAATGTTGGTGGTTTTTTTGTTGTTATCCACAACCTGCCTGCCGGCAGGCAGGTGAAATTTATAGATTATTATGGTAAGATAATAAAACGTTTTTAAAATTTGCACCTTTACTTTTAACTTAAATTTTGTTACTTTTATAGAATTAGAATATGAAGGAAAAAATAATAAAATTAACAAACGCGGCTTATAAGGTGCTGGAATTTTTACCAGAATCTGACCCACTAAAAACCAGGGCAAAAGATAAGGCTTTAGCCATCCTGGAAGGAATAACACCGGCCTCTGGGAGTGGAGAATGGATGTCTTTTAAAGATTACTTTTCAGGAGAAAAAGCAAAAAGTAAAAATGAAGTTTTAGAAAATATAGATATTTTGTTGGGTTATTTGGAAGTTGGAAAAGCGCAAGGCTGGATAAGCGGAATTAACTTTTTTATAATATCTAACGAATATGAAAAGCTAAAGAAAGAGTTAGGGAGTAAAGTTGAAATAAGCCAGAAAGTGCCAGAACAAAAAGTTGAACAGCCAGCAGTTCGTGAATTTTTAGAAATAAACCAGCCAGGAAAACAAGAAGATTTATCAAAAACAGTTCAAAAGTCCCCGGTTATATTTACAGGAAGGCAAATGAAAATAGTTGATTTTTTAAGCAAAAACGGAGAGGCTCAGGTAATGGACCTCCAAAGAGTACTGCCAGATGTGACAAAGAGGACAATAAGAAGGGATTTAGATGAACTTTTGAAAGCAGGAAGGATAGTGAGGTCAGGGGAGTTTAATCAGGTAGTTTATAAGCTAAATGAGGCTTAAAAATCGTAGTAATGGATAGGACAAGGCTATATATAGATAGGACATTGGTATTAACGTATAATGTCCTATTTGATTAAGGGAAAATCCTTGCTTTTTACACGAATTTATGATATTATAACCTCTCACTTGATGAAGGATTTAAAGGACCAATTTGGAGAAATTTACGATCAATATATTGAAAAGATATATCGTTTTGTGTTTCTAAAAGTCAGCTCTGAAGAGATAGCAGAAGACATAACATCTAAGGTGTTTACGAAGGGCTGGGAATCATTCCAGAAAAAGGGTAATGAGATAGAAAACCCCAGCGCTTTTTTGTACCAAATAGCTAGAAACTCTGTAGTAGACCACTATAGAGAGAAGGGCAGGAATATTACTGTATCCTCTGAAGCTTTGCCCGAAATAGCGGATTCTGCTGATAATGTACACGAAAAAGCTATTTTAAACGCTGATATTAGCGCAGTAAAGGTGTCCATACAAAAGTTAAGGCCAGAATACCAAGATATCATAATTTGGCACTACTTGGAAGATATGCCCATAGCAGATATTGCCAAGCTGGTAGGAAAGCCGGCAGGTACAGTAAGGGTTATGTTGCATAGGGGGCTTAAAGAGCTAAAAGGCATAGTAGAAGAAGCTTAGCCTTTACACTCGGCAACAAACTTTTTTCCGGCTATCAGGCACTGTCGTGTCCTGAGGCCTGCAAAAAGTCTATTGCCTTGTTTCAAGTTTTGTAACACTAGGGTAGGACATTGCGTCATAATAGTACAGAGGGAACAATATCTAAACTTATGGCCAAGCTAACTCAAAAAAAACTAATATCCCAGCTTCAAGAATTGAAGCAAATACAGCCCAGGCACGAATGGGTAGTTTTGGCTAAGTCTCAAATTTTTGCTTCGCCCGCCGAAGCTTTAGCGAAGGAGGGCAGAAAAGCGCAGGCAGTGAGTATATTTGATATAATTAGGTCTTTTGGATTTCAAAGGAAATTAGCTTATTCATTTGCCACATTGGCTTTTATGGCAGTAGGGCTGATAGGGTTTGCCCAGTACACTATGCCAGGTGATTTACTTTTTCCAGTAAGAAAATTAGCAGAGCAATCAGAGGCCGCTTTAATAGGTCAAACAGTAGTAAAACAAAATGTGGTTACTTTTAATAATAGAATAAATGATTTGGCAAAGGCTGCCAAAGAGGGGAAGAAAGATAATATTCCTTCAGCTATAAGCGAAATAAACACCAATGCTTCCGAGCTTGCAAAGAGCCTTAAAGAAAACCCTGTAGATGACCCAAATACATTAAAGGAAATTGCAGTCAGCTTAAAGGTGTTGGCAGATGTGCCAGGAGCTGATTTGACCGCCAATCCTGAAGTAAAAGATTTATACCAAACAGTGGTAGAAAGGCAAATAGCAGATTTGGAAAAAACCACTTTGACAGATAGCCAGCAAGAGATGTTAATAGAAGTAAAAGATTTATATTCACAAGAAAAGTATATAGACGCATTAGAGGAAATATTAACAATAAATAATTAACTTAAAGGCAGACGTACCTGCCCTATCTTCATTAGGCATTTGTCTCTGATATTTCGGAGGCAGTTGTCTAATGAAGATTAAATCAACATTAGACAAGCCGTATTCGTGATTAGTACGTAAAATCATGAAACTAAATACGCCTTAGGGCGGAGGTCGACCGGCGAGAGAAAAGGTTAAAATTAATATAAAACACACAATACACTAAAATGAGTATAAAAAGAACAATTATCGCAGCCATAGTCGGATTGACATTGGTCGCAATGGTTGCTCCTGGAGTAGCTCAGGGTGTAACAATTGACGAGCTTTTGGCGCAAATTGCCCAATTGCAATCTCAATTGCTTGCATTGCAAGGCAATACAGGTGGAACACCAGTTCCAACTGGAAACGTCGCTTGCAGCGGAGTTACATTTACACGTGCATTAGTGGTTGGATCAGAAGGAACAGATGTAAAATGTTTACAAGTTCTTTTGAATAACAACGGCTATACACTAGCACAATCAGGAGCAGGATCACCTGGCATGGAAACCAGCTACTTTGGGCCAATAACCCTTGCAGCTGTTAAACAATTCCAGGCAGCCAAAGGATGGACACCTGCAAACCAGGTAGGACCATTAACAAGAGCAGCATTAAACGCTCTTATCACAACAACCGGAGGTAACACAGGTGGTAACACAGGTGGAACAACCGGCTCAGTAACAGCTATGCTAGCTTACGACAATCCTCCAGCAGGAGCATTGGTTGGAAGCCAAGCACAAGCTGACATGTTGCACATTAACTTTACCGGATCTGGTACAGTTACATCTGTAACATTAACAAGAGATGGTTTTTCAGACCAAAACTTGTTTACCAACGTATATTTGTACGACGGCAATACCCGCTTAACAGACGGATATTCCTTCAATGTAAACTCAACCTTAACAATGAATGGCTTGTCCATTCCTGTAAACGGTTCACACGTTATATCTGTTAGGGGAGATGTTATGGCAAGTGCATCTGCTACACAGGGTAGCGCAGCTATTGCTTTAACTGGTTTTACAGCTAACGGAGCTACAGCTTCTGCAAATGTAAGAGGCAATATGATGTCAGTAGTATCTGGCACATTGGCTGCAGCTTACATGACCACAAATACTTATGATGGACAAGAGCCAACCGTAAATGCTGGAACATCACAGTATTCATTATGGTCAGACAGCATACAAGTTAACACAAGAACCATTCAATTGAAGGGAATGAACTTCAAAATGATTGGTTCTGCTCCTACAAATGCATTGGCAAACATTAGATTGTTTGTTGATGGCGTTGATTCAGGAACAGTTGCAACAGTTGGGTCTATTCAAGGTTCAAACTATGCAATGTTTAATCTTGCTACACCTATCAACTTGTCAACTGGCACACACACAATTGATGTAAGAGCTGACATTGTTACTGGAGCTTCCAGGACAATTCAACTGTCTGTACAGCAAGCAGCTGACATGACACTTTACGACCCACAGGTCGGAGTTAACTTAGCCGTACAATCTGCTTCAGACACAGCTTTCGTAGCTGACAATGGAGCTACAGTTTCCATTAATGCTGGTTCTTCAACAATAGTTGTTGACCCAACATTTGGTAGCCAAACAGACGTTACCGCTGGCGCCACAAACGCCGTTATCGGTAAATTCTTGATTCACGGTTATGGTGAAGACGTAAAAGTTAACACATTGTATGTTACACCTCAGATCACAGACGCTACAGCAGGAACCTGCTCAACAGACGGATCTGGAGTAGCTACAAACACTTGTGGATTGAACAATGTAACATTGTACTTCAACGGCTCACAAGTTGGCACACAGCAGAACGATACATCTGCTAATATGTCAGCTGGTACTGCTATGACCTTCAACTTGGGTTCTCAAATGATTATCCCAGCAGGTCAAGACAGCACTTTAGAAGTAAGAGCTGATTTGCAGACAACCGGCGGTGTAAATTACACAGCAGGTACAGTTACAACAACTTTGGTAGGCTCAAGCTCAAGCAACAATGCTCAAGGACAAAGTTCATCAACAATTATTGATGTTCCTGGAGCTGACGTTGCCACAACAGGCCTTTCAATTTCAAGTGCAAGCTTGGTTGTTTCCAAAAACACATCAATTGCTAACTACTCAGCTGCACCAAACACATCAAACGTAAAAATTGGTTCATTCGTTGCTCAAAACCAAAGCACATCTGAAGCAGTTAGATTAACAACTCTTACAGTTGCTTTGGACAGCGACACATCTGGAACTGATTTGACAACATCTCAATTAACTGGACTTTCAGGATTGAGAACATCAGATACAACTGGAGCAGGTTCAAACCCAATCCAGCCATCTGCCAGCAACGTATTTTCTGTTAATGATGTATTACAACCTGGCCAACAAATGACAATTGACATTTATGCCAACGTTGGATCTTCATCATTGATTAGCGCGGTTGTTACAACTCTTAAAGTTGCTTCAATCGGAGTTTCCAGCAATATCGTAGATGCCGGTACAGCTAAAACAGGACAACTTGTTACATTTAGCACAGGCACATTGGGAACACCAGCTATTGTTACATCTTCAACAACTCCAGCTCAATACATTGCAGCAGGAGGAGGAGCAACAAATGCAACACAAGCAACATTTAACTTTGTTTCAACCAGTGGAGCTTCAACAATTACTGAATTGAAGTTTACTGTTTCTGATGCAGATTCTGATCCTGCTGCAACAGTCACCAACATATGTGTTGAGGGAATCTGTGCACAGCCAGTTTCTAGCGTTGCAGACTTGAAGGGTCTTAACCTTGCTGTTCCAAACGGCGGAGGTGGACTTACACAAGACGTATTGGTTTCATATGCACCAGTTGGAACAAGCGGAGTCACTCCTGGCGACACCACATATATTCACTTGACATACGTCAAGTCAGTATCTGGAGGCGTAACCACAACAGACTCTAGCGTTGACGTAGCAGCTCCTACAGTTACATTGGTTGGTTCAAAACCAACAGTTACTGTACCCAACTCTTCTTCTACAGGTCTTAATATCGGAAGTGTTGAAAACAAGATTGGTGAAATTACAGTTACTGCAGATGCTAAAGGTGCTATCAAGTTGAATGACATCCAATTCAGTGTTGGAACTTCAAACTTGAGCGCTTTGACATTAACAGCAGCTCGTATTGCTGATGGTTCAACAACTATTACAGGATCAAGTTGCGGACAAGGTGACGCTACCAACACATCACAGACAGTTTTCTGTGAATTTGGTACAGGCACTAAGACCACAACTACAGGTACTGGAAATGTTGAATCTAACACTGACTACGACGGTTACCTATTGGCAGCCGGACAGTCAAAGACATTCAGCCTATATGCTACTGTAAACGGAACCTTAAGTGGTACCAATGCAGCATCATTGTCAACCTCATTGGTTGCAGCTGGATTCAACTGGGATGACACATCAACAAACGGTGCTTCTGGAACAAACTTGACCGGTTCATTGATTTACGGATTCCCAACCAACAGCTACACAAGAGTTCAGTAATTAACTGACAAAGACGTAACTTCTCTAAGCCTTTCTTGTGCCTGCCTACCGGCAGGCAGGGATTGGTCAAGAGGTTAAATCCCACTTGTGGCGGGATAACTAAAAACCGTCCCGACTTCGGTCGAGGACGGTTTTTGGTTAAACGGCTCAGCACTTTTGAGTCCTGAGCCGTTTGGCAAGCGTAGTCGAAACTACCCCGAGTATTATTTACAACATTTTGTAATTTGACAGTAATCTGTTTGTGCGTATAATAAAAATACAGAAGATAAAAATATGTTAACAAATGAGGATATACAAAACTTAATAAAAGCTCAAGAAGAGGTTTTTGTTACAAAGCTTGATTTAGAAAATTTTAGAGACGAATATAAGAAGGATTTTGATTTACTCCAAAAATCCGTTGACGCATATGCAGTAAAAGCCGATAAATTTTTTCAGGAATTGGTTATGCTGGCCCACAAAGTTGATAGGCATGAAAAATGGTTGCATCAGATTGCTGAAAAACTCGGCATTAAATTAGAATACTAAAACAGAAAGCCCGGGGCTTCGGCTCTCGGGCTTTTTGTTTGTACTGAGTTATGCACACGCGCATTGTGAAAAAGTTTTTGTTAGATGGTATTATAAAATAATTTAAATTAAAAAGGTTAAAAAATATATGATGACAAAAAAACAAAAAATATGGATGTGGATTTTTATAGCCATGTTTGCAGTCCCAGAAATATTATGGAGCCCAGTTATGAATTTTTATTATCAGCTGTCGCAAACCGGTGGAAGTGGAGGGACACACCCTTTGAGATATAACTTTTTACAATATTCGGATAATCTAAGTTATTTAAAATTTGTTATCTTTGTACAATTGCTTGGACTGATAGGAGCTTTGATTATTGCGCTTAAGAATAAAAATAGTAAAAACAAAATATTAAGATACTTGTTTATTCTTCTATTATCTTTATTTGTATTAATCGTCGGTTTTGTCCTATATTTTGCACTGAGTTTTAGTATAAACGTTATGTAAAAAATTACAGAGTCTAAAATATTATTAAACACGTAATAAAAAAGTATGAAAATTAAAAATTTAATAATTTTTGTTTTAGCAGTTGCTTTTGTGCCTGCTTTTTGTTTTTCAGCGGTCCCTCCTCATGTTTATTTAACAATTATTGTAAACACAGAGCAAGATGCTACATTTCATTATAGTCTATCAGGTCAGTTTCCTGGTTATACTGATATAGATACTCAGAATTTAGTTGGTTCTGGGCAAATTATTTTCTATACAAATAAAACAACTTATACTCTTTCTCAGGGCGATGTGCCTGGGTTACAGGTTAACAGGATAGTCTGCACAAGTGATAATGCAGGTGATAGTTTTTCATATCAGTCTGATAATGTCACATTTATACCAATATCGCAGGAGAGGATAACCTGTACCTTTAACAATATTAAAGGAGTTGTTAGAACACCTGTTTTAATTGTGCCAGGATTAGTGGGGACGGAGATTTTTAAAAATTCCGAAAAATTATGGCCCGATTCTACGAGAATGATGACTGATATCGGCGATAATTTTATGGATCCGTTAGAGTTTGATTCAGGGTTAACGCCATCAGATGATAATGTCACCACTGGGCAGGTTTTAGTTCGAGAGCTTACATTAGATTATACAGAAGGATTAAAAAATGAGTTTGAGGGGCAGGGGTATATAGAGGGCGAAACACTTTTTACTTTTCCGTATGACTGGCGGTATGGTGTTAGCGGTAAGTATGCAGACGGCAAGACAAATTCTGATTTGCTTGGCGAAAAAATAAACGCAATTTTACAGCAAACCGGTGCCAGTAAAGTTGATGTGGTTGCGCACAGCATGGGCGGGCTTGTGGTTAAAAAATATGTGGTAGACAATGCTTTAAATAATAAAATTGATAAAGCGGTTTTTGTGGGCGTGCCAAACACCGGTGCGCCAAAAGCAGTTAAGGGTTTGTTGCAGGGGGATGATTTTGGCATTCATTGGTTGGCTGAATCTGAAATAAAAAAGATTTCTGAAAACATGCCTTCTGCTTATGATTTGTTGCCAAGCAGAGAGTACTATAATGTTAAAGGAGACAGTTTTATAGAAGTGGTTAACAGAACAAGCTTATTTACATCAGAGATAAAAAATTTAAATTATGAAGAATCAAAAAGTTTTTTGGTTGATGATCATAATTTAAATTCTTTGGCAATGAGTAATGCAGAAAGTTTGCACACTGAAGCTTTTGACAATTTTGATATGAGGACAGCAGGCGTGGATGTTTATTCAATAAATGGGTGTAAAGCAGGCACCTTGGGAAAAGTTGTGGAAGTCAGGGCAAAAGATGCTTTTGGGGGAGATTATATAACCTATAACAAACCAAAAGAAGTGCCAGGAGACGGCACTGTGCCCTTTGAGTCTGCCACTAATCTGCCAATTGACCAAAATAACAAATATTACGCGCTCCAGGCCCTTCATGGTAAAATGCTAAGCGCCAATGGATCTAGGCAGGAAATTGTGAATTTAATTTCCGGAAGCGGTTTATATATTGGAAATAATTTAGTCACTCAAGACATAAATCAGTGCCAGCTGAATGGAAAAGCAATTTCTGTTTTTTCACCAATTGATATTTTTGTAACTGACCAAGCGGGCAACAAGATTGGGCTGGCTGAAGATGGAAGTTTGATTAATGAAATTCCAAATGCGGATTTTCAGGTTTGGGGCAGGCATAAGTTTGTTTATTTGCCCACAGACAACGGAGAAGTTTACAACATTAAGATTGAGGGCACAGGCAACGGAACCTATACCATAAAAGCAGATGACATCCAAAACAGCCAAACCACAAAAACCGAGGTATTCAGCAACTTGCCCGTTACCACAGCCTTGTCGGGGCAAATAAGCCTGTCTAGCTCTACTACAATGCTGGTTTTGGATATTGACGGCAATGGTACTACAGACCAATCTGTGGAACCGTCGGCTGTGTTAAGCGGAGCGGAAGCTGAAGACCTTGTTCTTCCAGTTTCAGAAGCCACTATAGTTGGTGAACAAAAAAAGCCAGTCAAGAATGTTGTTTCCTGGTTGAAGGGCAAAAAACAAGATTCTGGCCAAACAGGAATGGAAGTTAAAATTACAGCAGTTGACGAGGCCTCGGGAGTTTTGAGTATTAGTTATAACTTAGATGGCGCAGGGTACCAAGTAGCAAATGGAAGTGAGGCAAAAATAAGTGTTTCCGGTGAAGGCCAGCACAAAATAACATTTTTTGCCACAGACAGGGCAGGGAACAATGAAACAGAACAAACCTTGAGTTTTGAAATTAAGGAAAATAAAAACAAACTTAAAGCAACAATTCTTGAAATAAAAAATTTAATTTATAATAAGCTAAAAATCAGCGTAGACCAAAATAAAACAGGCTTTCCTTGGAAGCTTAAAGATTTTGTTGTAGAGGCGGAGCTTAAGAATATGGGCTTGAAAGACACAAAACTATTCAAGAACATAACCAGTAAATTGAACTTTAGCTGGCCAAAGTAACTAGTAGGGCAGGGTTTTCAAAAAAGCGTTTACATTGTCTTTTGATTCCGGAGAAAGCTCCAGGGTTTTTAGGGCTTCTGCTCTGGCCTCTTTGTATCTTCTGAGCTCTTTGTAAAAGAATGCTAAAGTAGAATGGTATTGGGGGTTTTCCGGGTTTATCTTTGTAAGTTTTTCAAAGATATCAGCTAAAGCTTGGTTGTCTTGTATTGAAGCATAAACATTGGCCAGCTCTTTTAACTTTGCCTCCGATTCCACCTGGTAACCCCTGCGGGCAGCCATTTCTATGTTTGTTTTAGCTGATTCGGTGTCTTTTAAATATATTTGGGAAATTGCCAAATACCAATAGCAGTCGCTTAAACTTGGGTCTAAAGAAACGCATTGCATAGAGTAGTCTTTCATTTTATTGTAGTCGCCCCTAGCCATTTCCATTTTAGCTTGCCCTATTAATATTTCCTGGTGTTTGGGCCCCAACTCTAATGCTTTGATAAAATATTCTTCAGCTTCTTCCAACAGGACATTTTTTTTATTTTCATCTTCTTCTGCCTCTGCAAGGTTAGTTTTGTATGTGCCCATTGAGAGCCAATATCGGGTGTAAAGCGGTTGCGCTTTGAGTGCCTGGCTTATAACTTCCATTCCATTTTTTATATACGTTAAATTGTTTTCTGGATAGAAATTATTACAAATTATTGTAAATTCAACATATTGCATTCTGGCGTAAGAATCCAAAAAGCTATGCTGCAAGAGGACCCTGTCCATTATAGAAAAAGCCTGCGCGCAGTTCCTGGATTTTGACAAAGCTTCAGCCTGATTTATTTGGGAGTTTATTTTTAGCGGGACAAAATTATACTGCCACAAAAATATTATTAGCGCCAAAAAGGCAATTGTAATTATTACGGGTTTATGCCAGGTGTTTTTTTGTTGGGTAAGGGGTTCTTGATTTTTTTCTTCGTCGCCAGATGTTAAGTGCAGTGTGTAGGCAACGAGAAGGAAAAATAGCAAGTAGGTTGAGAAAGAGTCAAAGCTGAAAAAGTTGGCAACAAAATATCCTATTAGGGTTGCTTGCACTCCGTGCATTATTATTTGTTTGTCTCCGCTTTCTGTTTTGTATTTTTTTTTGTGCAGCTCCCAAAATAAAATAATAAATAACGCAAGATAAATTACTAAAGCAAAAAGTCCTGCCTGGCAAGCAACATCAATTAATACATTGTGCGCCCTGTCCCACCAAGATCCCCAATCTCTGCTTAAATAGGGGATGGAGGGGTCGTAATATTTATCAAATCCCACAGCAAAGTTTTCCGGGCCCCATCCTAAAATAGGTTTTTCTGCCAGGATTTTGTAGTCGATTCTTGACCAGGCATAAAAACGCGGGTCAGATAAAATTAATTCCGTTGAGAGGCGCGGGCGCATCCCCTGGAAAATTTTATTATTTTCCAAAAATTTAGGATATTGGCTGGCAGTGTTTATGTAAACAACAAATCCTGCTGTTAAAACTATCAGGCAGATTACAGCAATTTTTACATATTTGATGATTTTTGCGCCAAAGTTATTTTGGGTTGGGTAGCGAAGGAAGAAAAAAACTCCGCCTGCCACAAGCCCCAGATAGGCAGCCCTGGAGCCGGTAATTAAAATTGTGTAAGAAAACAACAGAAGAGAAAAAATATAAAATACTTTCAAAAATTTATTTTGCTCTTTTATTAAGAACGAGAGTGCAATAAAAATTAAAAGCAAAAGGTAAATTCCTAACAATATGGGGTTTCCCATTGTTGAAGCGGGCCTAGTTGGCGAGGCTGAAAATATGTTACTAAAAAGACCGTAATACTGGATGATCCCAACCGTGCAAACCAGAACGCCTATAAAAATAGAAAAATCCCAGAATTTTTTCCAATCTTCTTTTTTTGCAATTAAAAAAATAAAGATTGCAAATATAATATAAGAGGCAAAATTTATAAATCCTCCACCCCTGTATGGCGAGCCCCACAGGCTAAACCGAGGATCAACTGAAAAAATAGTTGCAAGTAAAAATACGGTAAAAAGCCCGCCCAGAGCCCATAAAATTTTGTTTTTCTTAAGCGCCTCAACGATAGCCCTCGGTGAGGCGTTTGATAAAATTTGATACAAAAACAAAAACAGCAATATTGCCATCACACTGCGGAATATCAATGTTTTTCCCCAGTCCGGCGGGAAAAACCAAAATGAAAAAACAAGCAAAGGCAAAGCTAAAATAATAAAAAAGCCAATTTTGTAAATCCAATAAAATTTATTATTTGGTTCGTTGATTTTCATACCGCTTTGTGTTAAAAATGATTAATCTTTTCATTATTCGATAATACAAGCTATAAGTGGAAAAGGCAATAAAAAAGGTGGTTATTACCTCCGGTTATTTCAATCCCATTCATATTGGCCACATAAATTTGATAAGAGAAGCCAAAAATCTAGGAGATTTTTTGGTTGTTATCGTAAATAACGATAAACAAGTCAAACTGAAGGGAAGCGCGCTTTTTATGCCAGAACGGGAAAGAATAGAAATCATTAAAGCATTAAAATATGCCGATGAAGTTGTACTATCAATTGATAAAGATAAAAGCGTTGTAGAAACCTTAAAAATGCTTGTAAAAAAATATCCAGGAGAATTATGTTTTGCCAAAGGGGGAGATAGAAATTCAGATAATATACCAGAAAAAGAAGTTTGCGGACAATATGATATAAAAATAATCAATGGCGTGGGCGGAGAAAAAATCCAAAGCTCCTCCTGCTTGATAGGCAAAATAATAAAAAGCATTTAATATGATTGAAAATAAAGGAAATAAATCATTAAAGGGTGTTAAGGTAGGCATAATGGGCGTTGGAATGGTCGGGGGAGCAATGAAAAATTATTTTGAAAAAACAGGTGCAGAAATATTTTTATATGACGTTGGACTTAATTTAGGTTCAAAACAAGAAGTTAATTCAGCGGACATAATTTTTATATGTGTTCCTACGCCTTTTAATGCGGAAAATGGTTTTGACTTGTCTTATGTCGAGTGTGCTTGCGCTGACATTGCGGGAGAAAAAATAATAGTTATCAAATCCACAATTTTACCGGGAACCACCGATAAATTACAAAAAAAATATCCCCAACATAAATTTTTATTTAACCCTGAATTTTTGTCTGAGTCCACTGCAAATGACGATATGCAAAATCCTGACAGGCAGTTGGTGGGATATGCGGATGAAAACAAGGGCGCAGCAGAAAAGGTATTAGATATTTTGCCCGAAGCTCCTTATAAAAAAGTAATGCCCGCTGCTGAGGCTGAAATGATAAAGTATTTTAATAATACTTTTAACGCTATTAAGGTTGCGTTTGCAAACCAAATGTATGACTTATGCCAGGCATTAAACATTAACTATGACAGCGTTATGGAGAGCGCCGCTAAAAGCAAATTCATCATAACAAAAGACCATTTGACCGTCTGGCATAAAGAATTTAGGGGCTACGGAGGTAAATGTTTGCCAAAAGACACAAAGGCGCTAATACAGCTTGCTGATTCTCTGGGAGTTGATTTAAAGCTTCATAAGTCGGCCGAGGAGGTAAATAATAATCTGATGAAGGAGCAAAACATAAAAGACCCTGAAAAATTTTCTAAGAGGTAAAAAATTTAAACCAGTTTTTAACAAAAACAAGGCATATTTAAAATGCTCAAAAATATAAAAGTATTTCTCTTAAATCCCAGGTCCTTATTTTTGGATAATATCGGGACCAGGCAAACGGTTTTTAAAAATACTTTTTGGTTAGCTTTAGCGGACGGGGTAACAAGCCTTTTGAGGTTTGTTTTAATTATTTATGCGGCTAGGGTTTTGGGCGCTGCGGGATATGGCGAATTTGCTTTTTCACTTTCATTTGTTTCCTTGTTTGCTATTTTAAGCGATTTGGGCATTTCCAGCATTGTTACACGAGATTTCGCCAGAGAAAAAGAAAATGAAAAAGAATACCCAGTTATAATTTCCGCGAAAATTTTTTTGAGCGTTTTAGCTTTGATACTTACATTTATTGGCTCTTTTTTTATCAGCCAGGATTTCGCGATTCAAAAAATTATTTGGGTCTTGATGGCGTTTTTCTTTATTGATGGGTTTTTTTCGATTATTTATTCTTTTGTAAGGGCGCGTCAAAAAATGGAGTACGAGGCTCTGATAAAGATAACAGAAACAGTGCTTACTGTTTTAATAGGGCTTTTCATCATTTTTTGGTTTCCTTCGGCCATAAACTTAAGCTATGCATATCTTGTAGCCAGCGCGATTGTTTTAACGGGGGCCGCGCTTTTTTTTCATTTTTTTGTTTATTTTTTGAAACTAAATTTTAATATATCTTCCTTTAAAAAAATAGTAAAAAACGCCTGGCCTTTGAGCCTGGGATTTGTGGGGATGTGGATATATATTAATATAGATTCCACAATGATAGGCTTTTTTGGCCATGCTTCTGAGGTCGGCTGGTATAATGCCTCAAGCAGAATCGCCGTGTCTATTATGACGGTGTCGGGCACATTGATTTCGGGCAGTTTTTATCCGCTGTTAAGCAGGTCATTTAGCGAATCCAAGGCAAAACTTCAGAAAGGTTGGAACTATTATATGGAGATTATGATTATTCTTGCTATCCCACTAATGTTCGGGGGGATTATCCTCGCAAATCAGATTATTGGTTTTTTTTATGGGCTGGAAAATTATGGGCCGTCAGTTTTTGTTTTTCAGGCCTTATTAATTGTGACCGGAATAAGTTTTTTGTATTATCCCTATGCCATGATTTTGATAGTAGCAGGAAATCAAAAGAAAAATTTTTTGATAATTTTTTTAGGAGCAACATTAAACATTATTTTAAACCTTGTTTTAGTCCCAAAATTCGGATTTTACGCGGCCGCTGTAAGTACGGTAGCGGTAACTGCCCTAGCTCTTATATTGGTAATTCCGCTTTCAAAACGCTACGCGTCAATTTCCATATTTAACCTAAGGCTCTTTAAAGTTTTGATTGCGGCTATTTTTTCTTCATTGTTAATGGCCATGATTATAAAAAGATTTGCATTTTATAACCTTGGGATTATCGCAATAACCGCCAGTGGAGCTTTTATTTATTTTATTTCTTTGCTTTTTTTATATAGGGTTTTTTTAAAATCTGATTTTTTTACAAGGGTTTATACCAGCGGAAAGCCTCGTTAAAAGCATATTATGTTTTACAGAGAATCAAAAAGTGAAAATAGCGCAAGAGAGAATATTTTGATTGGTAAATTCATAAAATGCTATTCTGGTTACGCTAAAAACAGGCAGATAAGATATAATTCCTCTTCAGGGGGCGTGATTACGGCGCTGCTTGCATTTGCGTTAGAGAAGCAAATAATAACCGGGGCAATAGTCGTCCGGCAAAAAGAAGACGATATTTTTCAGGGAGAGTCTTTTATAGCCAGAACCAAAGAAGAAATAATCCAGTCGCAAAAATCAAAATATGTGCCGATTATTATGAGAGATGCCCTAAAGGAGCTTTCCTGTATCAAGGATAACGATAAGATAGCTGTTGTTGGATTGCCTTGTCAGTTTTCAGCAATTGAAAAGGCGGGGCTGAGTTCAAAATCTTTTTTACGGTTTGGCTTATTTTGCGGCCATACGCCAAGTCTTGCAGGGCTAAGCTTGTTTTTGAATAAAATTGCCCGCGTTAAAAAAAAAGAAATTAGTAAAATAGATTTTCGCGGAGAAGGGTGGCCAGGATATGTTAGTATTTTAAAAAAAGACGGGAAGGAATTGAAATTCCCCTTCCAATTTTTTTGGAGCATAGTAGGTTCTAGATTTTTTTACCCCAAAAAATGTTTATCTTGCAGTGATTGCCTTTCTGAAACATCTGATATTTCGTTTGGAGACGCGTGGCTCAAGGAATTTAAAAAGGACAATTTAGGCCAGTCGCTCATAGTGGCCAGAACCCAGAGAGGACTTGATTTATTGCTAGAAGCGGAAAAAGAAGGGGTAATAGAAATTTCTCCAATTCCCCCCCAGAAGGTTATTTTTTCTCAAATCACAACGCTTTATGTGAAAAAAAAGCTTTTAAAATATTTTTTTGGTCAAAAAGATGGCTTAAAGCTGGGCGTACTCGACCGTTTATTAGCCTTTTCATTTTTCGTAAGCCTATTTTTTGCTGAAAATACTGTTTTAAAAAGAATATTGTATATTTTACCAAAAAACTTTTTCTACCTTTACGAGGGTTTTTTAGGCCGTATTTGTCACAGGAAAGCAAAACACGATTTTAACGATTTTATTGCTTAATTCTATGAAGGGAAAAATCAACTCATTTGTTTTGGCAGGCAACGGGCCCTATGAAAACAGGGGGTGTGAAGCTATTGCCAGGGGAACAATAAAAATATTAAATTCTTATTTTAACAGCCCCAAATTAAAGGCCTTGAGTTTTTATTCTTCTGAAAGCCAATTTGAGAAAGAGTTAGCGGAAGAAACAGACAAAAATATTGTGCATAAAAAAACCCATATTTTTGGCACGCAAAAGGCGGTCCGTATCCTAAATAAAATTCTGATGATGTCTTTGGGCGGGCGGGCACGGGCTAAACTTATTTACCGGGAAATGCTGCCCGATTTGAAGGAGGGATGCGCCGTGTTGTCTGTTGGCGGAGACAATTATTCTTTAGATTATGGAAAGCCGACTTTTTTTATTGATTTGGATAATCTTGTTCTGGAGGCTGGTTTGCCGATTGTTATTTGGGGAGCCTCGGTGGGGCCATTTCTTAAAGATAAAAAGTATGAAATTTTTATGCGCGGCCATTTGAAAAAAGCAACCGGAATATTCGCAAGAGATCCTATCACGATAGAATATCTGAACAATATTGGCGTAACAAAAAATGTTTATCGCGTTGCTGACCCGGCATTTTTGCTTAACCCGGTTGAGCCGCCTGATGAAAAATTTTTAGATAAAAACAATTTGGCGGACACGGTGGGAATAAATTTGAGCCCGTTGATGGCAAGATTTATAACAAACGGGGATGTCAAGAAATGGGTTAGATTGGGAGCGGAAATTGTTAAAAAAGTCTCAGAAAGGGTTAAAAGACCTATTTATCTTGTGCCTCACGTAACCAGTCCAGGCGCGAATGATTACGAGTTTATGCAAAAAGTTATTTTTTGTTTGGATAAAACAAGAAATAATGTTATATTGGCTCCGAATAACTTAAACGCTTCAGAAACAAAATGGTTAATTAGCAGGATGTCTGTTTTTGCCGGATGCCGTACTCACTCTGTGATATCAGCATTATCTTCCAGCGTGCCTGCTTTGAGCCTGTCGTACAGCATAAAAGGAAGAGGGATAATAAGAGACGTTTTTGGTGACGAACATTTTTCTATCTTAAAGAAAGATTTTACACCTGAAATAATATCTGAGAAAGTAAGTGAGCTAGAAAAGGAAAGCACAAACATTAAAAGTCAAATAAACAGGGCTCTTCCTAAAATTGAAGCTTTAGCCATGGATGCTGGCGAGTATTTAAAAAATATCCTCAACTCTTATAAATAAAAATGAATAATTTACCATTAGTTTCAGTGATTATTGCTACTTATAACCGCGAAGAATCCATAAAAAGGGCGATTGAAAGCGTTTTTGGGCAAACATATAAAAATATTGAATTAATTGTGGTTGACGACGGCTCAATCGATGGAACAAAGAATGTTGTCCGGCCATATTTTGATAACCCAAAATTCAAATATTTTTTTCAAGATAACCAGGGGCCAAGTAGTGCTAGAAACAAGGGGATCAGAGATTTTTCCGCAGGGGAATACATTGCCATTTTGGATTCCGATGATTTTTGGTGCGATAAAAATAAACTGCAAAAACAGGTGAATTTTTTGGAAAAAAATGAAGACTATGCACTGGTCGGAGGCGGCAGTATCAAAATAGACCGAGAAGGTATGGACGTCTTAAAATATTTGCTTCCTGAGAAGGATGAAGATATAAGAAGCGTTATTCTGATTACCAATCCAATTGTGAACGTCTCTGTTCTATACAGGAAAGATATCTGGGAAAAAGCGGGCGGGTATAGTAAAGAATTTGACGGTGTTGAGGACTGGGAACTTTGGCTGAAAATGGGAAAATTTGGAAAATTTTATAATTTTCAAGAATTTTTTTCTCGCCACTCGGGACATTGGGGTAAAGATTTCAGTTATTTAGACAAAACTCGCAGTAAAATAGAACAGCTAAAAATGACCATAGGGGCAAGGCTGAAATACCGCAATGATTATCCAGGTTTCTTGAAGGCGTTTTTTCTCTCGTGGTTAAGCTATTTTCATTATTTGATTCCATTTCGCAGAAAACTGTGGCCTTTGCTTTTTAGAATAAGGACAATACTTATTGGCCGGTCACCGTATAAATATTTTAAGCCTGATGCAGGAAAAAATAAAATGTAATATGGATATAATAATAGTTTGCCATACGGAATTTGGGTTTGTTTTAAATAGGGAGATAGTTTTTGATAAAAAAGCTATCCAAGGAGCCAGCAAGGGTCCTTTGAATTTAGTTAAAATATCATAGGCGCCATTCCCGGCAGCCATCCAATTTGGGGGAAATATTTTCCATTTGCTTATCCTAACTGGGCGGCGAAGTTTTTTATTGACCTTTTGCTTTTAAATAAAAAAATAAAAGGTAAAATTAACATAAAGCTTTTTCAGGGTTAAAACGGAATCTAATATCTAATCGCTATGGAACAAAAGAAGGTTAGTGTCATACTTCCGACATATAACGGAGCAAAATATATCAGGCAGGCAATAAACAGTTGTTTAGAGCAAACCTATAGGAATATAGAGTTGATTATTGTTGATGACAATTCTTCTGACGGGACGGATAAAATCATAAACAGTTATTCCGATCAAAGGATAATATATTTGAAGCACGGAAAGAATATGGGCTTGCCGACAGCGCTTAATACAGGGTTCAGGATGTCTTCAGGAGATTTTTTGACCTGGCAGTCAGATGATAATTTTTTAAGCTTAAACGCGATTGAAAAAATGGTAAGGGCCTTAGATGGCGACAGGAGCGCCTCTTTTGTTTACGCTAATTTTTATTTTATTGATGAAAAGGGAAGCATTTTCCAAAATTTTAGGGTAAAATCCCCCAAATCTTTGGATATAGGAAATTATATTGGTCCTTGTTTTTTATACCGGAGGAATGTTTATGAAAAGATTGGCGATTATAATCCAAAATTTGAGCTGGTTGAGGATTATGAATATTTATTACGAATTAGGCAAAAATTTAAGATGAAAAGAATAAACGACTTTCTTTGTTATTATCGCCGGCACTCCCGCAGTCTGACTTCCTTGAACAAAGCCACGGAAATAGCGGAGAGAGCAGAAAAGGCGAGCAGCAGCTATGTCAGCTCGCTCTATGCCAGATATTATCAGCGGGGTTTGTTTTACGAATTTAGAAATCTTAATCCCCTCTATTGCAAAAAAAATGATAAAAATATTTTATCCGGTGTTAGCCGGCAGAGTTGATGATATAAATAAACGGCGCATCTTGTAGCTATGAGGGGGGCGGGAATACGTTGAATTTGCATTAAATAGGTGTTACTATTCAATATTATCGGACATGGATGTTATTACTGTTTGCCATACGGAATTTGGGATTATTCGCGATAAAGGAATAATTTTTGTCAAAAAAATAGGCTCACAATCATGATAGAAAAAGGAATAAAATTATCCATTGATTGGTATGCCAAAAATATATAAATAGACGAGAAAATAATATGAAAAACAAAAAAACATATTTAGTCACGGGGGGGTCTGGTTTTATTGGGTCGCACTTATGTGAAAAATTGGTTAAGGATGGCAACATGGTCATATGTCTTGATAATTTAAGTTCCGGTAATATAAAAAATATCTCTCCTTTAATAGATAGTTCCGATTTTGCTTTTGTAAAAGGAGATGCCAATAAGCTAAAAGACGTTGAGCCTGTTTTTAAAAAATATAAACTTGATGGCGTTTTTCATTATGCAGCAGTGGTTGGAGTAAAGAGGACATTAGAAAATCCATTGTCGGTTTTAGAGGATGTTGAGGGAATTAAAAATATATTGGAATTATCTTTGAAAAACGGTAAGCCAAAAATCGTATTTTCTTCAAGCTCTGAAGTTTATGGAGAGCCAAAAGAGCTTCCAGAAAAAGAAGACGGCAGTATTAATCCTAGGCTTCCATATGCTGCAGTAAAATTAATCGGCGAGAAGTTTTTGGAAGCATATTGGCAAAAATATGGATTAAAAACTTGTGCCTTAAGATTTTTTAACGTCTATGGGCCAAGGCAGGAAAGTAGCGATTATGGTTTTGTAGTTGGTATTTTTATAAAGCAGGTTTTAGATGGAAAGGCGCCTATTGTTTTTGGAGATGGGAGTCAGACAAGGGATTTTGTTTATATAAAAGATAATATTGAAGCTTCGGTTGGGGCAATGAAATCAGACAGGTCTAATGGCCAGGTCATAAATATAGGTACTGGTAGGCCGTTAACAATATATGATTTGGCAAATATGGTTATTATTTGTTCTGGAAAAAAGGGAAAACTAAGGCCAAAATTAATTAAAGCTCAACGGGTTGACGTAAAACATAGGTTTCCAGAAATTGGCAAAATGATTAAACTTTTAGGTTTTCATCCGGTAGTATCTTTAGAGGATGGGCTTAGAAAAACGATTGATTATTATAAGAATATTCACCCGATTTTTTAAAAATAAATCAGCAGATGTATGGAAAATAAAATTGAAAATTATGATAAAGTGCCAAAAATTAGCGTAGTTATTTTAACTTATAATCGAGCTAAATTATTAGCCAGGGCCATTAAGAGCGTTTTAAACCAGACATTTTCAGATTTTGAGTTGGTTATTGTTAATAATTCGGCAACGGATAATACAGATGAAATTGTAAAAAGTTTCGATGATAAAAGAATTATCTACAAAAAGAATGAAAAGAATGAGGGCCCTTTAGGCGGAAAAAATACTGGGCTTGATGTGGTAAGGAGCAAATATTTAATTTTTTTAGATGACGATGACGAATTCTTGCCAGATGCGCTGGAAACTATTATTGACAAATTTGCTGAACTTTCTCCGAAAGGAGTTAAAATATTATGGTTTGATTGTATTGATGTAGAGACGGGGGGATACAGCGGTTCTGGCTTAAGAAAAGAAGGTTATGTTATTTATGAAGACTGTTTATGCAGTGCGATAAGCGGAGATTATCAGATGGCGATAGACAGAAGCATAATAGGCAACGATAGATTTGATTCAGATCTTTGGGGCGGAATACTAAGCATATTATTTTTAAAATTACATCGTGATAATAAAGCATTTTATATACCCAAGGTTATATGCAAATTATATCGAGAGCATGGCTATGGCCGTGTTTCCGAACCGGAAGTTTCTTTTCTAGACCATATCACAAAAATTGTTTTGACATTGAAAACTTTTTTGAAAGAATACGGAGAAGAAATAAAGATTGCATGTCCTAAATGTTATGGACAAAGATTAGCTTCTATTGGTTTTTATCAGATATTAAATGGAGATACGCAAGAGGGGAGAAGTAATATTTTAAAATCTTTTAAATTCTATTTTTCTTTGGCCCATTTCTCTATATTTATGTTTTCTTTTGTTTTGGATAAAAAACAGATAAAATCTATTTGTTTAAATTTCTTTAAAACAAGAAAAATGACCGTGAATCTTTCCAGAAAATTTATTAAACCAACCTGCTCAAACTGCTAGTTATGTCTGAACATAGAATATTTATTAAAAGAATTGCGCTGGTTGGAATAGCCAAGTTTATTATAAGTTTTCGGGGTTTATTATTACTTCCGCTTTTGACCAAAACAATTGGAGTTGCCAGTTATGGAATTTGGGCGCAAATTTTAATTACAGTCGGGTTACTGGTGCCATTTATAATGCTTGGCCTGACCTCGGCAACGGCAAGATTTTTACCGGCAGAAAAAGATACTAAAAAAGTTGCAAGAGGAATCTTCACCGTCATCTTCACTGTTTTATTTGTTAGTATATTTTTTGCTTTAATCTTATTTTTATTTTCAAATTCTTTTGCCAGCATATTATTGAGGGACCCATCAGCATCATTATTTATCAAGTTAGCTTCGGCATTATTGATTTTAGAAGCATTAAATCAAACATGCCTAGAGTCATTTAGGATATTCGGCCATATTAAAAAATATTCTGTATTAACGATTTCGCAGACAATTTTAGAAATTGGATTAGTCGCTACGTTAGTTTTGTCGGATTTTGGTTTATTTGGCGCGATAGCGGCCCTATTGATTGTCAGGATTATTATTTTGTTATTTTCTCTGCATTCTATTATTTCTCATATAGGATTTGTTGTGCCAGATTTTTCAATTCTACGCCCCTATTTAGCTTTTGGGTTGCCGATTTTGCCAATGGGCCTATTTGATACGCTTATTAACTCAAGCGATCGATATGTAATAGGCTTTTTTAAGGGCGCAGTTGCTGTTGGCATTTATTCGGCAACATATAGCATCGGGCTTTTAACGATAGTTTCTATTTTTCCCATTGCTTACATTTTATCTCCAACCATATTTAAGCTTTTTGACGAAGGGAAGATAGAAAAAGTTAAAATGTATTTGTCTTATTCATTAAAATATTTTTTGTTATTTTCAATTCCATCAGTTTTTGGATTGGTCGTTTTGGCAAAAACTATGTTAAAAACTCTTACAACGCCCGAATTTATTTTGTTTAACAGTGTGTTTATTGTGTTTTGGGTGGCGCTTTCTGCGGTTGTCTACGGTGTGCAGGTTGTATATGGCCAGGTAATAATGCTGCAAAAAAACACAAAATTTTTAGTCTTTGCTTTCGCTTCTGGCGTAGCGGTTAATTTAATATTAAACATTATTTTTGTTCCTTATTTTGGTACTCTTGCGGCAGCAATTGCTACCTTGCTAGCTTATTTTGTAGTGGCAATAATTGTATATTTCAAATCAATTCAATATATAAAATTTAAAGTTGATTTCCTTTTTGTTATAAAAAGCATTTTAGCGTCCTCGATTATGGCAACCGCTATTTATTTTGTTAATCCCGTCGGATTGGTTAAGATTTCATTAACAGTTGTCGGAGGAGCTGTTATTTATTTTATTATCCTTTTCTCACTGAAAGCATTTGCCAGAGAGGAAATTAAAATTTTTACTTCCACATTAAGGATTGATAATTTTTCCGAAAAATATTAAAGTTATTTATGTAAATGAAGAACGAAATATTTTTTGAGAAATAAATTAAGTTATATAATAAAATAATTTAAAAATTGCATGAAAGAAATGTTCAAGCATTACGAAAGTTATTTTTTAAAATTAAATTTGACAACCAAGGAATCTTTTGACGACGTCAGTAAATTCTATTCTTTTGTATATGGCAAATATTTACCCGTAGACAAAAATGCGCACATTCTGGATCTGGGTTGTGGTATCGGACATTTTCTGTATTTTTTGAAAAATATGGGCTACAGCAATTTTTTTGGTGTAGATTTTTCAAAAGGGCAAATAGATTTTGTAGAAAAGAATATAACAAAGAAAGTCGCCGTTGCAGAAGCGCTTGCTTTTTTAAGGGAAGTAAAAACACCATATAAATTAATTGTCATAAATGATGTTTTAGAGTACGTAAAAAAAGAAAATCTAATGGAATTTTTGCATTTAACACTTAGTTCTTTGGAGCCAGGGGGGTCAGTATTTATAAAAGTTCCGAATATGTCTAATCCTTTTGGATTGAGGAGCAGGTATATAGACATTCTTCATGAGATTGGGTTTACAGAACATAGTCTGTTGGAGGTTTTAGAAAGCACCGATTTTTCGGATATTAAAATAATAGGATCATCTTCTCCTGTTGTATCTTTTAAATCATTTATTTTAAAATTGGGGAGAATATCTATACACAAAATTTTAAAATTAATGTTTTTAGTGCAGGGATATGCTCCTCCTAAAATTTTGGACCCGCTTCTTATAGCAATAGCAAAAAGACAATAAGAACGAGTTGTAAAAAATAAAATTTAAAATTCAAAAATTATGGACAGAACACCAGTTAATAATAATGAACAAAAGGAGAATGGGCAGTCGTCAAATATCCAGAAATTTTTTAGTAAAAAAGCAATCGGAAGAAACCAGCGATATGCGACAGAAGTCATCTTGAGATATGAACAAACGGCTCGTTATAATGCGCTTGTTTCAATGTTAGATCCAAAACCAAGTGATATGATTTTTGATGTCGGATGTGGAAGTGGTATGGATTTAATTCCGTTATCTAAAAAATGTTTAAAATGCATCGGGATAGATTTTTCAGAAGGTATGATACATGGGGCAAAAGAAGTGTTATTAGGAAGTAACGTGAATAACGTTGAAGTTGAATTTGGAGATGCCACTAATCTTCGATTTCAAGACGGACAATTTGATAAAGTATTTGCCAGCGAAGTTCTCGAACACATTCCAGATTATCAAAAAGCAGTGAATGAAATGGCGCGCGTTTTAAAAACAGGAGGCAGTTTAGTTGTTACTACCCCAAACAGGTACAGTTTGTATGGTTTTGATCGGTATGTAATTTATGAGAAGATTTTTGGAAAAAAATCTTCTCATAGCTATGATTATTGGAAAACATTCTCCGAACTGAAGCATGCTTTAGAGAGCAGCGGATTAAAGGTGGTGGATTATTCGGGTTTTAATTATATGCCCGGATACTTGGTTTCCTATAATCTCCCAAGGTTCATGAAAAAAATCTTAGTAATGGTTGTAAGAGAATTAGAAAAAGTAATTAGAAAAATATTACCAAAGAATGGAGCAGGGATTTGTGTAAAAGCCATTAAGGTTAATTAAAGACGTGGTTGTTGCAATAAAAAAGAAATGAAAATAGTGATTTTGACGACAATGTTTCTTCCAGAAGATATAGGCGGGACAGAAATTGTTACTTATAACCTCGCTAAGCTTCTGGCTCAGGACGGGCATGAAGTGCACGTTATAACGTCTTCTAAAAAGAAATTTTTTGCGGAAGATATAAAAAATGGTTTTTTTGTTCACAGGCTTACGTGGCATAAAATAAAGATATTAGGAGTTTTATGCTTTTGGTTTAATTGTTTTTTGTTGATAAAAAAGATTAAACCGGCAGTAACCCATGCTCAAGGGGTGCAAATAGGATTGTCGTCATTTATATCAAAAAAGATTTTTGGCATTCCTTATATTGTCTGGGGGCAGGGGTCAGATATTTTTTTAAAATGGAAATTTAAGAGGATAATCTCAGGATTGGTTTTTAAAAATGCAGATGCCGTTGTAGTTACGACGAGACAAATGAGTGAAAAAGCAATTGAGATTTGTAAAAAAATAAAAAAAATTTATTTAATTCCAGAAGGAATAGATTTGAAAAGGACTGAAGGTTTATTAAAAGGGAAGATACGGAATGAGCTCGGGATTGAGGATGGCAAAAAAATTATTCTTTTCGTTGGAAGATTAGACCTTATTAAGGGCATAAAATATTTAATAGAAGCAATGGACTCAATAAAGGAGCGTGATAAAAATATATCCTTAATGCTCGTCGGCGATGGTGGCGAGCGACAGAATTTGGAAAAAATGGTTAAGGATTTTAATCTTGAAGGAAATATAGTTTTTAAAGGTTGGATTCCAAACGAAGATGTCCCGCGATACTTGGTTGCCGCAGATATGTTTGTGTTGCCAAGCTTGTCAGAGGGAGCAATTAATATGGAGATACTCGCGGCGGGTTTGCCTGTGGTAGGCACAAACGTCGGGGGGATGCCAGACTGTATAAAAAACTTTGAGAATGGGTTTTTAGTCGAGCCAAAGAATCCTGAACAACTTACAGAAAAAATTTTGGCACTTTTCAAAGACGAAATATTGATGCAAAAAATAGCTGATAATAATAAAGAAAGAGCAAGGGGATGCAGCTGGGAGAATGTTATTGATAAAACCGAAAAGTTATACCTAGAGGTTATAAATGGTAATGGTAGAAGTTTATAAATTATGCCAGAAGAAAAATTAAAATGCCTTTATATAACATTCAACGGTTTGCTCGACCCTCTTGGGCAGTCCCAGGTTTTGCCATATATAGAAGGTTTGGCAAAGGAAAATTTGCAGTTTTATGCAATAAGCCTGGAGAAATCAAGCGACAGGCAAAAAACGCGCGAATTAAGGGGAAGACTTAGAAAAAACGGGATAAGTTGGTATAGATTAAAATATTACAAGCATTATTCTTTTTTGATTGCGCTAAATGTCTTAAAGTGCTTTTTTTTATCTTTTTATCTGATAATTTCAAAAAAAATTAAGATTATCCATGCCAGGTCATATCTGCCTATGTTATGCGCCGTTTTGTTAAAAAAATTGTTTGGCACAAAAATTATTTTTGATATGAGGGGATTCTGGCCAGAAGAATTGGTTGACAGCGGAAGAATTAAAAAAAATTCTGCTTGCTATAAAACATTGAAATTTTTAGAAAAGAAAAGCATTTTATCGGCGGATTGGGTGATAACACTCACCCCAGAGGCAAAAGAAACTATTGAAGGAGAATACAAAAATAAGGATTTTAAAACAGCATGGATGCCCACCTGCGTAGACGAAGATGGATTTTTGGGTGAAAGGGAAATTCCTTTTGAAGGTAAATTTGTTTTAGTTTATTCGGGAAGTTTGTGGAGCTATTATAATATGCTGGCCATGGCAGATTTTTTTAAGGTTTTAAAATCAAAAATTAGCACAGCGCATTTTTTAATAATAGCGAACAATGGGACTGAAAGGCTAGATAAACTTTTTTTGGAAAAGGAAATAAATAAAAATGACTATACAATCTTATCGCTTGAGCACAAGGATGTGGCTAAATATCTTTTATCATCTGACCTGGCAATAAGCTTTATATATGACACCCCGTCAAAAAAAGCCTCTTTTCCGACAAAAATAGCAGAATATTTAATGGCAGGCCTGCCGATAGCAATAAATGCCCAAACCTATTTTCTAAAGAAGCTTGTGGACACAAACAGAGTCGGAGTTGTTTTTGATAAATTTGACGAAAACTCCTATAAAAAGGCGCTAGAGTATTTATTGGTTTTGCTAGAAGACAACGGCCTAAAATTAAGATGTAAAAAAACGGCCAAAGAGCATTTGGGTAAAAAAGTTTGTATAGACAAATATCTGGATATTTATATAGATTTAGGGTAGTATTACTAAATATAAAATCAAGATAATTTTACAAAGATATGCCAAAAACAATTTTAATCACTGGTGGGGCCGGATTTGTCGGACACCACTGCGTGGAACATATTTTAAAGAATACCGACTGGCAGATAATAATTCTGGACTCCTTGAATTACGCCGGAAATATGAACCGGATTACCGAACTTGATAAGTCGTATCCTGACGGGGATGTTAATAAGATTGCTGATATAAATGCGTTTGACCCAAAAAGGATTAAATTTTTTTGGCACGATTTGAGAGCTCCGATTTCAGGTACACTTCATAAATTTTTTGGTAAATTAGACTATTGCATACATTTTGCAGCGGAATCTCACGTGGACAGAAGCTTGGAAGATAGTATTCCGTTTGTAACCTCAAACGTTTTGGGTACCGCAAATCTTTTAGAGTATTTTAAAAATTGTCAAAAAGATTGCAAAACCTTGATATTCTCCACCGATGAAGTATTCGGCGCGGCTCCTGAAGGGGTATATTATAAAGAGGACGACAGGTTCAAGCCTTCAAATCCTTATGCGGCAGCTAAAGCCGGAGAGGAGATGATAGCCTTTTCTTTCGCTCATGCATTTTCTCTTCCTATTTCCGTTGTAAGATCAATGAATATCATAGGAGAAAGACAGCATCCCGAGAAATTTCTTCCAAAAACCATAAAGGCCATTATGGACGATAAAAAGGTTTTGATCCACGGAATAAGCAGCCAAGACTTGTCTTCAAGATGCTGGATACATGCCAGGAATGTAGCTGACGGCCTGCTCTTTTTACTAGACAAGGCAAAAACAGGAGAATTTTATCATGTTGTGGGAGAAGAAAAAACAGTATTGGAAATAGCAAATTGGATTTGCCAGGCGGTTAAGGACAGGGATTTAAGCAATGAAGAAATTGAATTTGTTGATTACCACTCTGCCAGGCCGGGGCATGATAAAAGATATGCGCTTGCCGGAGAAAAAATGAAGCAATTGGGATGGATTCCACCGGTTGACCTTGAAAAATCAATAAAAAAAACAGTCAAATGGACACTTGAGAATCAAAAATGGCTCAGTGTTTAAACAAACTATGAAAGTGTTGTTTTTGGCCGCATATTCGAATTTAGCGGCGGCCAGCCGAATCAAGGTTTATCACTTTATACCTTTGCTGGAAAACAGGGGTATAAGGTGTCGGGTTGTATGTTTCACCCCATCTTTTGTTTATCGGATTAGAATAGCCTCTTCATCCAATAAAAAACTATTATTGGTTTATTACACACTTCTTTATATTATAAGGCCATTTAAATCCCTTTGGTCGGCTTTGCTGGCTTCGCGATATGATATTGTTTTTATACAGGAGCCAATAATACCTTTTGGTTTTGAAAAGATTATCAAGATTTTTAATAAGAATATAATTTTTTTGTTTACGGACGCAGTTTTTTTGAGCGGTTGCAAAGGAGATAAATTTATTGAGCTTGCCCGGAAAAAGGTTTTGCAAAAGTATTGGAAGAGAATGGCAAAAATTGCAAAATACTGTCTGGTTGAAAACGATTATAATAAAGAAGCTGTTCTAAAATTTTGTCCGAATGTTGAGAAGATTGCCGGGCCCATGGATACTGAGAATTGTCCCATAAAGACAGGAAGAAAAGATGGCCCCATCATCATAGGCTGGACGGGTTCTCCATTCACGACAAAATATATTTATGGGATCAAGGACGCTCTTCTTAAGTTGTCTCAAAAATATAACATTGTTTTAAGAATAGTGGGTGCCAAAAAGGACTTTAATATAGAAGGGGTAATTTTTGAGATTAAGGAATGGGGAATTAATACAGAATTAGATTGGCTTTTAACTTTTGACATAGGCATTATGCCTCTCACCGATGACGAATGGACCAGGGGCAAGGGAGGTTACAAGCTTTTACAATATATGTCAGTTGGAATTCCTGCGGTCGCGTCTCCTGTTGGTATAAATAATGAAATAATTGAAGACGGGGTTAGCGGTTTTCTAGCCAAAACAAACCAGCAGTGGGAGGATAGGCTGTCTAAACTGATTGAGGATGAAAACCTTAGGACGCAGATGGGGCATAGGTCAAGGGCTATAATTGAAGAAAGATATTCCTTGTTAAAAGCTACCGAAAAATTGATAAATATTTTTGAAAAAGTGCTAAAAGAAAGCAAAACATGAAATTTTTTATAAAGAAACTTTACTTTGGAAGCGTGATATTATTAATTGCCGGATTTCTTTCGATATATTTTTTTGACAGAGCTTTGTTTTTGGGTTTATTGATGGTTGTTTTACTTTCAGCTTTAACTTTTTTTATTTTTTACAAGCTTAAGTTGGCGAATAAGGATTTATACCTGCTTTTTTCGATTGTTCTTTCTATTCATCTAGCTATGGCGTTGATTATTTATTATGCCAATTTCCAGCCATTTGGGGGAGGAGATTTTATTCTATACCAACAAATCGCTGAGCAGGTTTCGGAAAGGATCCATCAAGGGATTTTTTCTTTAGATGGAATAAATTATTTGCATTATTATCCGGTGCTTATAGGGATAATTTATAGCTTTACTATGCCCAAAATGATTATTGGACAGCTACTTTCTGTTTGGTTGGCGGCTTTTTCTGTTTTACTTATATATTTGATAACCATTGAAATAGGGGGGTCTAAAAAAACAGCCTTTTTGGTCGGCTTGATGGCTGCTGCCTACCCAAGTTATATTTATTTTGGAAGCCTAATGCTTAAGGATACTGTTGTAATGCCGCTTGTTCTGCTGGGAATCCTGGTATCCATTAAAATGCTTAAAAATTTTAGCGCGCTAAAGTTTTTGGCATTTTTTGTTATTTTAACCTGCACGATCCATTTAAGGTTTTATGTGGGATTTGCTTTAATGTTCAGTTTTATCATTTGTTGGTTTTTGATTTCAAACCTTAAAATGACCGAAAGAGCTGTTTACGGTTTGGCGTTTGTCTTTCTTCTGGGAACTTCTCCCCAAATATTGGGTTATGGTTATTATGGGTCAACACCCCTGATTGGTTACCTTAATAAAGAGACAATTACAGCCTATAGAGAAGTGGTTTATGCGCCAGCCCCAGAACCCGCCAAGGAGGACCCTGCGAAGGTGGTTGTTGTAGCCGTTAATGAACAAAATAGTCCCACCTCGCCCTCGGACACAGATAAGTTGCATGAGGAGTCAGAAACTCTTTCTGGAGTAGGTTCCTCTTTCGTTGTAAAAGCTGGTTTTGAAAGCCCATTTAGCTTTGTAAAAAATTACTTAGAATCTTTTATTAATGCATTTTTGGGCCCCTTCCCCTGGCAGTTAAGATATAAAAGACACTTGTTCTTTCTGCTAGAGACTATCCCATGGTATTTTTTCTTGTGCATTGTTTTACTGGGCGCATATAAGTCCATAATGAAGCATGGATTTTTAGAAATGTTATATTCGCGCAGGTTTATTTTGCCTTTATTATTATTTGCCGCAATGGCCATTGGAGCCCTTTCTCTTTTTATAAATAATTTTGGGATAATTGTCAGGATAAGAATGCCTGTTTTGATACTTTTTTTCTCTTTGATTATTCTAAATGAAAGCGCAGAAGGGATGTTAAGCAAAATATTTGAAAAGATATTTCATTATGAAAAAAAGGTTATTAAATTTTTTAATTTGTCCCGTCTGCAAGGGCGGATTTAATCTAAAAATATTCGACGAGAAAGGAGGAGAAATAAAAGACGGAGTCTTGATTTGTTCCTGTGGCCAGTTTTTTCCAGTTGTAAATTTTATTCCGCGGATATTACTTGGTGACCTGCGCTCAATGTTGGCTGAGCAATTCCCTGATTTTTTTTCAAGATATAAAGACTTTCTCCCCAACGAAGAAGTTGTTTTAAAAATAACGGCTGAGGCACAGAAGAAGAAGGAAACTTCTAACAGCTTTGCTTTTGAGTGGCAAAAATTTTCTAAAATGCTGAAGGAATGGAAAAGCAATTTTGATTTTTATTTTGAGCCCGTCGGCAATATAAATTCCTTAAAAAATAAAATAATTTTAGAAATTGGTTGCGGCAAGGGTCGGCATACTTTTTACGCGGCAAAAATCGCAAAAGAGGTTATTGCAGTTGACTTTGGCAGGGCAGTGGATGTTGCTTTTTTAAACAATGAAAATGCTCTTAATGTTTATTTTGTTCAGGCAGACATTTACAATCTGCCATTTAGAGAAAATTATTTCGATTTTATTTTTAGCATTGGCGTTTTGCATCATTTACCTACACCTGAAGCCGGATTTAGAAAATTGGTAAATTTTGTAAAGAACGGAGGTGGAATATTAATTTATGTATATCACAGCTTCCCGAAGAAAAGTTTTAATTTTTATTTATTGAGGTTCGCTAACTTTTTTAGACGGTTTACCACAAAAATTTCCCACAGCACGCTTTATATCTTATGCTATCCAATCGCTTTTTTATCTTACATTATTTTTATTTTGCCGTATAAAATTTTTTTAAAAAACAAAAAAAATGTTAATTGGCCGCTGAAGGCGTACGTTGAATATCCATTTGGGGTTATTTTAAACGATACGTTTGACCGTTTTTCAGCTCCCATTGAAAACCGCTATTCAAGAGAGGAAATTTTAGAATGGTATAAAAGAGCCGGCCTTAGCAATATACAAATTCTACCGGGATCCGGCTGGCGTCTTTTTGGGGAAAAAGAATTTAATGCAATGCTAAAATAATTATGTGCGGAATAACGGGTATTTATAATTTAGACGGCAAGCCAGTTGACCATGTTTTACTAAAAAGCATGACTGATTGTTTAAAGCATCGCGGTCCTGATGATGGAGGCATTCACATTGATAATGATGTGGGATTGGGGCATCGCCGCTTATCCATTATTGACCTGTCGCCCGCGGGGCGTCAGCCAATGGCAAATAATGATGAAAACCTTTTTATAGTTTTTAATGGAGAAATATACAACTTTCAGGAATTGCGCAAGGAATTGGAAGGGTTGGGATATAAATTCAATTCAAAAACTGACACAGAAGTAATTTTGTACAGCTATCAGCAGTGGGGGGCAGACTGCCTTTCGAGGCTTAATGGAATGTTTGCCTTTGCTATTTTTGATAAAAAAAACAAAGAGCTTTTTATAGCCAGAGACAGGCTGGGAGAAAAGCCCTTGTATTATTATTCTGATAATAAAAAATTTGTTTTTGCTTCTGAAATAAAAGCTATTTTAAAAGACCCAAGTATCGATAAAGAACTGGAACAACAAGGCATTGTAAATTATTTTACGTTTGGGCATTCTATTGCTCCAGACACCATTTTCAAAGGAATAAAAAAACTTTTACCGGGGCATTATTTAATATTGAAAAGCGGTAAAATTGAAATTAAAGAATATTGGGGTTTATCTGGGCATCAGGATAGCAAAGACAAAGGTAAAGAATACTATAAGGAGCAGATTAAAAACCTTTTTGAAAAGGCGGTAAAAGAAAGATTAGTTTCGGACGTTCCCTTGGGAGTTTTTTTAAGTGGGGGGGTTGATTCGAGCGCCGTGGTAGCTATGATGTCGAGAAGCGGAGTGGCTCCTTTAAAAACTTTTTCGGTGGGTTTTGATATAGCAGGGCAGGAGTTTAACGAGCTATCCGACGCCAGAATTGTAGCCGACCGTTTTAAAACAGAGCATCATGAAATAGTTTTGAAAGAAACAGATATGGTAGACACTTTAAATAAGCTTGTTTACCATTTTGACGAACCTTTTGGGGATGCTGCCAATTTTCCGGTTTTTTTAATGAGCCAATTTGCAAAAAAATATGTTACAGTTGTTTTGACCGGAGAGGGAGGAGACGAAATTTTTGGCGGATACCGGCGCTACGCAATTGAAAAAAACCGTTCAAAATTTTTGTTTTTAAATTTACTTTTTAAGAGCAGATTGTTTAGAGCCGCAATCAGCTCTTTGCCAAAACTTAGAAGGGTCAAGAAGCTCTCTTTTGGGCTTCTTATTGAAGATGATTTGCAAAGATATGCCAATTGGCTTACTTTTTTTTCAAAAGATATGAGGAGTAGTTTATTCAGCAATGGTTTTATGCTTAAAAATGAAGACCCGCTTAAAATGTATAGCAAGTATTATTCTGAATATAATTCTGAGGATTGGGTCAGTAAGATTATGTATTTGGACCAAAAGATTTTATTGCCGGACGGATACTTAGAAAAGGTTGATAAAGCCAGCATGGCAGTGGGGCTTGAAACAAGGCCTCCTATTTTAGATTACCGCCTTGTTGAACTGGCAAATTCCATTCCTTCAAAATATAAAATAAATGGCTTTAAAACAAAATGCATTTTTAAGGAGGCAATGGCAGAATTTTTACCAAAGCAGATTTTAAAAAAGAGAAAACACGGTTTTGCAGTTCCTACTAATGTATGGTTTAGAGGGAAACTCAAAAATTATTTATTTGAAATTATTTTTGACCAAAAAACCAGGTCCCGGGGATATTTCAATTTTAGATATTTGGAAAAAATTTATAATTCTTACCAAAGCAGGAATCAGCCATTAGACTCCCAGCTTTGGCTGCTTTTGAATTTTGAGCTTTGGCATCGCCAATACATAGATAAAAATTAATTAAATTTTGAGTATGCGCAAATATTTAGTAACTGGAGGAGCCGGATTCATAGGCTCTAACATTGTAGAAGAGATTTTGAGGCGCGGAGACGTGGTGAGGGCCATTGATAATTTTTCAACCGGCAAGAAGGAAAATGTCGAGGAGTTTTTAAGCAATCCCAATTTTGAACTATTAGAGGGTGACCTTACAAATCTGGAAACCGCAAGAGAATCGGTTAAGGATATTGATTTTGTTTTACATCAAGCGGCCGTGCCGTCTGTGCCTCGTTCAATCGAGGATCCCCTAATAACTAACGAGAACAATATTACAGGGACCTTAAACCTATTGGTTGCCGCCAGAGACGAAAAAGTTAAAAAATTGATTTATGCTTCTTCTTCATCTATTTATGGAGATAACCCTCAATTGCCAAAAAAGGAAGACTTTCCCGTAATGCCTATTTCTCCTTACGCCTTGCAAAAATACGCAGGAGAAAGATATTGTCAGGTTTTTTGGCACATCTATGGATTGCCGACAATATGTTTAAGATATTTTAATGTTTTTGGGCCGAAACAAGACCCCCTATCTCAATATTCGGCCGTAATCCCGAAGTTTATAAAATGTTTTATAAATAATGAGAGTCCGGAGATTTTGGGTTCAGGCGAGCAAAGCAGAGATTTTACTTTTGTTGACAATGTTGTTTCAGCTAATCTTCTGGCGGTGAATTCCGGGGATGGCGCTAACGGACAAGTTTTGAATATCGCCTGTAACGGCCAAACAAGTTTAAACCAATTAGTAGGGCAATTGAAGGAAATCACCGGGAAAAATATTGAGGCAGAGTATAAAGAAGCAAGGATTGGAGACGTTATGCATTCAAGGGCGGATATATCAAAAGCCAAGAATCTTATCGACTTTGAGCCTTCGGTTGATTTTAAGAAAGGGCTTCAAAGGACTTTTAACTGGTATGCAAAAGCATAAGATTAAAATTTGTCATGTAGCAAGCGTTGATATGACCATAAAATTTTTGCTGGCAAACCAGCTTAAATTTTTGTTAAATGAAGGTTACGACGTTTATGCAGTGTGTTCTGATGGCAAGTGGGTAAGAGACATTGAGAAAAGTGGGGTAAAGGTGAAAACAATAACAATAAAAAGAAAAATAAGCCCCCTTTACGACATTGTCACGCTTTTTAGGCTGTGGAGTTATTTTAGAAAAGAAAAATTTGATATTGTGCATACCCACACGCCAAAACCCGGATTGTTGGGGCAATTGGCTGCAAAATTGGCGGGGGTTCCTATTGTTATAAATACAATACATGGCTTATATTTTAACAGCAGTTCATCTTTTGCTAAAAAAAGATTTTTTATTATTATAGAGAAGATTGCGGCAACATGTTCTAGTCTAATTTTTTCCCAAAGCAGGGAGGATGTAAAAACTTTGACAAAATTTAAAATAGCCAAACCCGAGGTAGTTAAATATTTGGGAAACGGGGTTGATGTGGAAAAATTTAATCCTGGAAGGTTTTCTGAGGAGTTCATTAAGGAAAAAAAGCGCAAGCTTAAAATACCACTCAACATTAAAATCATTGCAACGGTGGGTAGGCTGGTTATGGAAAAAGGATATAGGGAGCTTTTTTTGGCATTTAAAAAAGTTTTGGAAGAATTTCCAAAAACTTTGCTTCTAGTAATCGGGCCAGAGGATTTAGAAAAAAAGGATTCATTTAAGCCGGATGTGGCAAAGGAACATCAAATAGAGCAGAATGTTTTGTTTCTTGGCGAGAGGACAGATTTAGATGAATTATACTCTGTTATAGATGTCTTTGTTTTGGCCTCTCATCGCGAGGGATTTCCAAGGACGTTGATAGAGGCTATGGCTATGCAAAAGGCCGTGGTAGCAACCGACATAAGAGGGTGCAATGAAGCTGTAAAAATCGGGGAAAATGGTATTTTAGTTCCAGTGAAGGAACCGGTATCTCTAGCAAAAGCGATTAGCTCGTTGTTAGATGACCCTGCTATGGCTGACCGCCTTGCGGAGAATGCCAGGCTGAAGGCTGAGAAGGAGTTTGACGAAAGGTTAGTTTTTGATAGGATAAAGAAAGAGTATGATAGGCTGATTAAGGAAAAAATAAGATGAAGATTCAGTTGGCTTTAAAAAGGATTTTTGATGTGCTGGGCTCATTTTTTGGTTTGATTATTTTGTTCCCGGTTTTTCTAACAGTGGCTGTTTTAATAAAGTTTGATTCTAAGGGGCCGGTATTTTTTAGGCAGGAAAGAATAGGCAAAAATGGCGGACCGTTTTATCCTTTTAAATTTAGGACAATGGTAGAGGGAGCCGTAGATAAGGGTCTTGGCATTACTGTATCAAAAAATGATGACAGAATAACCAGATTAGGAAAATTTTTAAGAAAATGGGGCATAGATGAATTTCCCCAGTTAATAAATGTATTAAAAGGTGAAATGAGCTTGGTGGGGCCCCGCCCGACCTTGCGCTATCAAACCGAGAAATACAATGATTTTCAAAAAAAAAGGCTGTTGGTAAAGCCAGGATTAGCCGGATGGGCAATGATTCATGGCAGAAATTCTTTAAGCTGGGAGGAAAGAATAAAATACGATGTTTGGTATGTTGAAAATTGGTCTTTGTGGCTGGATGTTAAAATTATTGTTAAAACTTTTTATTTAATTTTTATTAAACAGGAGGGCGTCTACGGCAAGGACGGCGTAAACGATTCCTTTAAATAATATGGAAAGATTCAAAAATTGGAATGCTCCAAAAATAGAAGATGGAAAGCCAACAAAATGGAATTGGATTGTAAGCGGACTTGAAGGGTTTAAAATGGGAAAGAATACTGATATCGGAGCTTTTACATATATAAAAGCTTCAGAGGGAGTAATAATAGAAGATGATGTCCAAATAGGGTCGCACTGCTCTATTTATTCTGTTTCTACTATAGATGGTAAAAAAGGCGAAGTGGTTTTAAAAAAGAATTGTAAGATTGGCACCCATTCTGTTATTATGCCGGGAGTCACTGTGGGAGAAAATTCGGTGGTGGGGGCTTTTAGTTTTGTGAAAGAAGATATCCCAGATAACGTGGTGGCTTTTGGGGTGCCCGCTAAAGTTGTTAAAAATATATGATGTATAAAATTTCGCTGGCAAAACCGGATATAACAGAAAAAGAGCAGAAAGCTGTCTTGGAGGTTTTAAAAACTTCTTCTTTAAGTTTGGGAAAAAAGTACTTGGAGTTTGAGAAAATAATGGCTAAGTTTGCTGGCGTGAAATACACAGTGGCGGTAAACAGCGGAACCAGCGGGTTACACCTAATAATTAGAGCGCTTGGGATTGGAAAAGGGGAGGAAGTAATTACAACGCCATTTTCTTTTATTGCCTCTTCAAATTGCATATTATTTGAAGGAGCAAGGCCTGTTTTTGCAGATATTGATGAAAAGACATTAAACATAGATGTTAAAAAAATAGAAGAAAAAATTACAAACAAGACTAAGGCGATTTTAGCGGTGGATGTGTTTTCTCATCCCGCTGATTGGGATGAGCTAAAAAAAATAGCCAAAAAACACAAACTGTTTTTAATTGAAGATTCAGCTGAAGCTTTGGGATCTGAGTATAAAGGGAAGAAATGTGGAAGCTTTGGTGATGCTGGAGTGTTTGCTTTTTATCCTAACAAACAAATAACCACCGGAGAGGGAGGAATGATTTTGACTAATAATAAAAAGATTGCTGATTTTTGTAAAAGCTCGGCAAACCAAGGCAGAAAAGTAGAAGACGACAAATGGCTAGAGCATGTCCAACTTGGCTATAATTACAGGTTAGACGAAATGAGCTGTGCCCTAGGAATTGCGCAAATGAAAAGAATTAAAGAAATTTTAAGGAAAAGAGATAAAGTTGCCAGTCTTTATAGTGAAAAGTTAAAAGATATTAGGGATGTAGAAATTCCTTATGTTGCGCCAAAAAATAAATTAAGCTGGTTTGTTTATGTTGTAAAATTAAGTGAAAAGCTTGGCGGAAAAAAACGGGATAAAATTATAAAAGAAATGGAAAAAAAGGGGGTGCAATGCGGAAACTATTTTCAGCCGATACACTTGCAGCCATTTTATAAAAAAAGTTTTGGGTTCAAAACAGGCGATTT
>Ga0172381_10000642_pt1 | contig 42489 bp, 37 predicted proteins | sample Leawel6488metaG_FD_119754 | JGI IMG/M metagenome (GOLD analysis project Ga0172381, IMG submission 119754) | Leachate microbial communities from a municipal landfill in Southern Ontario, Canada - Leachate well 64-88 metaG | ecosystem: Engineered > Solid waste > Landfill > Unclassified | place... | reverse complement strand
TCTAAATACTTTATCACCCTCCCCCCAATATAAGCTAAGCGCGGTTATGAATAATCTATTTTCTTTTAAACGCGTGAATTGTTTAACCGCCTCTTTTTTCGCATCAAGATAAGAACGATCTAGTCTCTTTTTCCTTAAATCATTTAAACCGGTCAATCTTTTACTACTAGCTTCTTTTGATTTCTCAATTAATCCCCTCTTTATTTCTCTAGACCAAGTTACATTTTTAAACCACAAAGATATCGTGCTTTTACTAACACCTAAAAGATTAGAAATCTGCCCGTAACTTTTACCTTTTTTACGTAAATCAAGCGCTTTATTTTTTTCTTCTATTTTCATAAACTCGTGTTGATACCTATATATTATATCACACAAGTTTACAATTATCTAATCGCGCGGGTGATAGTCGGACCCGCGATATTAACTACGTGGTCCAGGTGGGAATCGAACCCACATACCTTACGGCACAGCATTTTAAGTGCTGCGTGTATACCAGTTCCACCACTGGACCGCTGCTAACTAATGTGGAGATGATGGGAGTTGAACCCATGTCCAGTCGGTTTGTCTAAATACTTTTACAAAAATAGATCGATTTTATTTTTTTAATCCCAACCATCAGAAACCGAACAAAAGCGATTGGAACGATCTTTCTGTTGTTTCGACGTCTAGTCGGAAAGAGCGACTAAAATCTATCTTCATGTTAATGACACCGGAGAGACGGTTATGAAGACTGGCCGTGTCCGATGGCTATGGCTTTATTAATTAGGCCATAACTGGAGCATAGCTCGGGCAAGCCCAAGTGAATGCTCTTGCCGTTTTGGCAATTATGTTTTTTAGCCAGTTTAACGCGATTAGCTAAGCGCGTTTTGAATACTTAGAGAAAGTCCGGCTGTCGATGCCTTGCATCCCCCTTAAACCATTAAAATTAGGCGCTAGCGCCTTTTTGTTAATGACCTTAGATTTCTGTCCATTTCCCGCTTTTTAATCGCCTCGCGCTTATCATACTTCTTCTTGCCTTTAGCAACGGCGAATTCAAGCTTCAGAAAACTATGATTAGTATATATTTTGAGGGGGACAAGTGTCAAGCCCTCGGCCTGTTTCTTACCTAATAATTGGCTGATTTCGCCTCTTTTTAGAAGCAGCTTGCGCTCCCGGGTCTGGTTATAGTCCGGCATCGGCCCGGCCTGTTTATAGGGAGAAATCATGGCGCTGATAAGATAGAGCTCGGTTTTCCCGTTCTTGGTGCGGATAGAGATATAACTTCCTTTTAAACTGATCTGCCCGGCACGAACCGCTTTAACCTCGTGGCCAAAGAGAACCAGACCGGCCTCATATTTATCCAGTATCTCATAATCGAATCTCGCTTTTTTATTTTGCGCCAGTTGAGGCATAATTCCATTCTTTTAACTTGGCGATTACTTTTTCATTAGTTAGGATATTGTTCAAATAATGATGATAGCCGTCTTCAGCGAGCATCTTCATCACTTCTTTGTTATTCGCGTACTGCTTTTTTAATTCATCGATCTTTTCATGGATCTCATGCTCGGTCGGAGCGATCTTTTCAATAACGGCAAGTTCGCGGATAACGAGTGCCGACTTCACGCGCTTGACCGCATTCGGCGCCATCTCTAACATCAGCGCGCCGCGATCTTTCTTGATACTGGACAGATAATCTTCAAATTTTCCGCCTTGGCGCACAACGCTCTGTTCCAGTTCCGCCAGCATGTTCTTGAGTTCATTCTGGATTATCTCTTCCGGCATATCCCCGAATTTAGTGTCCTCGATTATTTTCGCGAGCAGTTCCGATTCGTTTTTCAAATCCGCGTGATGCTTTTTCTCGTGCAGAAGGCTGGCTTCCAGATTTTTCTTCAATTCTTCCATATTCTTCAGCTGGAAGAAACCGGCGAATTCGTCATTTAATTCCGGCAGGACGCGATCATAGACTTCTTTAACATTCACTTCAAATTCCACGAGCTTGCCGGCCAGATTCTTCTGATGATGGTCGTCAGGATACGGCAATTCGAACTTTCTGGTCTCGTTTTTTTTCATGCCAACGAGTTTTTTATCAAAACCCGGGACGAAATAATCCTTGCCGAGCAAGAGCCCCAGTTCTTTATGCTCGCCGTCTTCCAGCGGCACCTTATCAAGAAACATCTTGATATCAACGACGGCCTTGTCGCCCATTTTCACTTCGCGATCGGCGATAACTTCGGCCGCGCGCATTTCCCTTAAATCATTCATGGCTTTGTCCAGTTCTTTTTCCTCCAATTTCGCCTCTTCCGGCTTGATATTTAAACCCTTATATTTACCTAAGGCGATTTCCGGTAATATAGAAACAATGATTTTATATTCTAACGGGTTATTGGGCGCGAGTTTGGTGACGTTTACTTGGGGCTGGCCGATAGCCTGGCGGCCCATGGTGTTTTTCTCGATAGCTTCGTCGATAGTCTTATGGATAGCCAGATTGGCGGCTTCTTCTAAAATAGTCATCTCGCCAATCTTCTGCTTTAAGACGTCAAACGGGACTTTGCCCGGACGGAAGCCTTCTATTTTGACCTCTTTAGAAACTTTGGCCGCTCCCTTCTCAATATAAGGAGCGAATTCTTCGTTAGACAGTTCCACGGTCAGCTCAATCTGAGATTTTTCCAAATCTTTTTTAATAACTTGCATAAATCTTATATTTAGTAGCGGCGGGCTGACGGCCCGCTTAGTAATAATTTAGATGTTTTTAGCGTTTACGGTAGAAGCTTGTTAATTTTAGAGACGGTATCAGAATCAATCGTATAATTCTTGGATAAGATATTTTTTTGCGCCTTAGCAAAAAGTGCTTTTAAATCGACGCGATGTTTTGATAACTCTCGCTTATCTTGTTCTAATTGTGTATTAGCAAGCTTCAACGCGTTCAAATCCTGATTCGTCCCACTCGCAAATTTTTCAAATTTTTCCTCCGCCGCAATTAAATTACCATGCACCCCTTCTAATTTATTTTTTAAGTCAACGGTTTCTTTCTGCAAACGAGCATACTCCTTTAATAATTCGGCCGGGGTCAGCCCTTGTTCGGCAATTAAATTTTTAAGTTCGGCCAAAGCCGATTCATTTTGATTTTTTTCTTCATTCCTTTTCAGTATTTCCGCCGAATCCGGCTGTAAAGAAAAATTTTGTTCTACAATTTCTCCGATACCGTTCTTATAGCGCAAATTCACTTTTTGTTCCTTATTGATATCAAGACCGATAATTTCACTTACGTTATCCATTAAAACCTGCGGTATATCATTAATAACCAATAAGGAGCTTCCGGAAGTGTCTTGACCGACAGCGGCCACAATACCGGCCTCAGCCTTAATCCTGGCCAATAACAGTCGAGTTTTCCAAACATTGTCAGGCCCTTTAGTGTCACCGGTAATTACTTCCATCATGGATTTATGATTTTTATTTTCCGATTGGCAATACCGGCTGGCCGCAACGGTTCCGTCGGCGCCGACATCATAATGGCTGAAGGACGAATTCTCTCGGTCGGGTTTTCCCCAGTTTACATTTGCCCACTCCTGGTCATTAATAAATAAAGCCTTATCAGCTAAAACGCTCGCCCGGTTATTTTTAACGTTATATTCTCCGGCGTTCTCGAACTTATGACTCCATTCTTTATTATTAGAAACAAAAGTAGCGACATTCTTATCGCCGCCCCGGACGAATAAGCCGCCAGTTTCCAAATCTAATTTAACTTTTAATCCACCCCAATAAACATCTTTATATCTTAAAGCCGGCCACTCAACCCCGTTAACCGCGAAGATTCCTTTCGTCAATTTTATCCTCGGATATTCTTTATTCGGAGCCAAAGTATTTTTCAAGACATATTCATCGGTTTGCAGGTTATGAATCTGAATGACATGCTCCTGCCGGGAAAGCGACTCACGACCAGATTTTATCCCTAATTGATTGTCGTTTATAAAAGGGTGGAACTCAACATCATCGTTCTCTGTCCGTTCTTTCACACAACCGACAATATCACCGGTAGTTTTAAAAATATCTTCCTCAAAATGACTTTCCGGTATTTGCCGAGAAATCTTAGCGATTTTTTTCTCGGGATTATAATCAATAACTACCGTTTTACTATTATGAGAATCCCGATATCCTTGTTTATTAAGATATTCCTCATCATTTTTATGGGCGATAATAGTTCTCCCATCAGGAGAGACTTTTAAACTATCCATTTCTTCGTTCCCTAAATCATTAAGGGGCTGATCATTGATGAATACTTTCCCCTCATGAAGCGCCAGACTGGGCGGCTGGTAACGAGAAATTTCTTCCAGACGCAAAGGGTTCTCCGGTGACTTAAGCTCTTCTGGCTTTAATCCGCCTTCTACTGGAATTTTTTCTGACATATATTTTAGCTTATTTGATTATTTATTAATAAATTTATCAAATAAAGAGAGCGCTGGAAAATATTCTAAAGCAATAAACCCACAATCAATAAGGCCACGATATTTAGAACCTTAATCATCGGATTAATCGCCGGCCCGGCCGTGTCTTTATAGGGATCGCCGACCGTATCGCCGGTAACGGCCGCTTTATGGGCGTCCGAACCTTTGCCGCCGAAATGTCCGGCCTCAATATATTTCTTGGCGTTATCCCAGGCGCCGCCGCCGGAAGTCATCGACACCGCGACAAAAATACCGGTGACGATGGAACCGACTAATAACCCGCCTAAAGCTTCCAAACCGCGACCCGGGCCAAACATATTAAAACCGAAGCCGACGATAATCGGAGCGGCCACCGGAATAAGAGCCGGGATAATCATTTCTTTAATCGCCGCTTTAGTGACGATATCGACGGTGCGTCCGTAATCCGGTTTTTCCGTGCCGTTCATAATACCGGTCTTTTCTTTGAATTGCGCGCGCACGTCCTCAACGACCGAACCGGCCGCGCGTCCGACCGCTTTCATGGCCATGGCGCCAAATAGATAGGGTAATAAGCCGCCGATAAATAAACCGATTAAAACATACGGATTATCAATCATGAATTGAGCGTTGCCGCCGCCGTCTTTTATCTTATAGGTAAAATCGGCAAAAAGAACCAAGGCGGCTAAAGCGGCTGAACCGATAGCATAACCCTTAGTCACGGCTTTAGTGGTATTGCCGACCGCATCCAGCGGATCGGTCACGTTTCTCACGTCTTCTCCGAGCTCCGCCATTTCCGCGATGCCGCCGGCGTTATCGGTAATCGGGCCGTAAGCGTCAATCGTCACGATAATCCCGGCCATTGAAAGCATGGCCATGGCCGCGACCGCAATGCCGTACAAGCCGGCTAAGGAATAGGCGCCGAGAATCGCCAAGCAGATTACGATAACCGGCAAAGCTGTGGATTTCATGGAAACCGCCAGGCCGGCGATAACGTTAGTGCCGCTACCGGTCCGGGACGCTTCCGCGATTCCCTTGACCGGGCTAAAAGCGGTGGAAGTATAAAATTCCGTGATAACAACCAATAAACCGGTCACGACTAGTCCGATCAGCGCGGCTAAATAAATTTTGCCGCTCAAAGCGCCTTCAATCATGTATTTGGTTATCGGGTAAAAGGCGATAGCCGATAAAATTCCGGCGGCAATCAAACCTTTATATAAAGCGCGCATGATATTTTGTTTCTTTCCCAAGCGGATAAAGAAGATACCGATGATGGAGGCGATAATAGAAACCGCGCCGAGAACTAAGGGGTAAAGAATAATATTAGAATTGCCAACAAAGAGCAGACTGCCTAAAACCATGGCCGCGATTGAAGTGACGGCGTAAGTTTCAAATAAATCCGCCGCCATGCCTGCGCAGTCGCCGACATTATCGCCGACATTATCGGCAATCACCGCCGGATTGCGAGGATCGTCTTCCGGAATATTGGCTTCGACTTTCCCGACCAGATCCGCCCCCACATCCGCGGCCTTGGTATAGATGCCGCCGCCTAAACGGGCAAAGATAGAAATTAAAGAACCGCCGAAAGCAAAACCGATTAGGGCGTGCAAATCATGAGTTAGAAAATAAAAACCAGCCGTGCCCAGTAAAGCTAAACCGACAACGAGCAGACCGGTAACGCTGCCACCTTTGACCGCGATATTCAAAGCCTTGGCTAAACCGCCCCGCGCCGCTTCCGTCGTCCGGACATTGGCGCGGACGCTCACATACATCCCGATATAACCGGTCAAAGCCGATAAAGCGGCACCGGCTAAAAATGCCAAAGCCGTCATCCAGCCCAGAGCCGGGACAAAACCGATGATTAGAAACAAAACAACCGCCACGAGCGCGACCGCACGATACTGACGGTTTAAAAAAGCTTTAGCGCCAGCCTGTATCGCCGCCGCGATTTCTTTCATCTTGTCGTTGCCTTCGGGCTTACGTAAAATAGAAACAATAACCGATCCGCCATAGACCAGCGCCAGAAGAGCGCTCCCGAGAATGAAAAAGGTTGTTAACATAAACGTGGGATTTATTTATTTTTTAATTTATTTTTTATAATTATTCTTTTTTGGATTTTTTCTCTTTTTTCTCTTTTTTCTCTTTTTTTGGTTTGGACTTAGGCGCGGCTTCGTCTTTAATTTCTTCCGTATCGGCTTGAGCCTCTTCAATAATTTCTCCCGTTCCTTCTCCCGCCGCTTCCTTAATAACCTCATTGTCTTCACTTAAAATTTCACTATTTTCATCAACCTCTAAAATTTTCTTTTCGCCGTCTTCGGTCGCTTCAATAATATCTATCTTCCAGCCGGTTAAGCGCGCCGCCAAGCGGACATTCTGTCCGGCCTTGCCGATAGCCAAGGATAATTTATCGGAAGCGACTTTCACAATCGCTTTATGTTCGGCTTCATCAAGCTCGATAGAAATAACCTTAGCCGGAGCGAGCGCGTTAGCGATGAATTTGGCGTTATCTTCATTGTATTCGATAATATCGATCTTTTCTCCGCCCAGTTCGCTGATGATAGTCTGAACCCGGGAACCGCGCTGACCGACGCAAGAACCGACCGGGTCGACATTCTCCGCGTCCGACCAGATAGCGACCTTAGAGCGGGAACCGGCTTCGCGCGCCACGGATTTTATTTCCACTAAGCCGTTAGCCACTTCTGGAATTTCCAAATAAAAGACCTTGCGCAAGATTTCTTCCGACCGGCGGGACAGAACTATTTCCGGACCCTTATGGCCTTCACGCACTTCTTTGATAAATACTTTGATGCGATCGTTGGGATTATAGCGTTCGCCGTAAATCTGCTCTTCGGCCGGCAGCACGCCGATGGCTTTGCCGAGATCGACAAAGACAAAACGGCCTTCCCGTCTCTGAACGATGCCGGAAACGACTTCCCTTTCCTTGCCTTTGAATTCGCCGAAAATCATATCGCGTTCCATCTCTCTGAGTTTCTGGATGATAACCTGTTTGGCGGTCTGAGCGGCCATACGTCCGTAACTCTCCGGAATCGGCAAATCGGTCATGATTTCGTCGCCGACTTTGGCGTCATGTTTTAAAATTCCCGCTTCCTTGATTTGAATATCGGTTTTCGGATTGAATTTTTTCTTACCGTCTTCGGCAACCGCTTCTTCCGCCCGGAGGTCGCTGCGAAAATCATTTCTAAAATCATTGCGGAATTCTTCCTTGCTCAGTTCCTTTAAATTCGGGTTATAAAGATTCTGAAGCATTTCCGCTTCTTCGGCTTCAGGCAAATTTTCGACCACTGTCTTTAAATCAAAAATTTCCGACGTACCGGTATTCGGGTCGAATTTAACATGAATATTCTGATTGCGTTCGCCGTAGTCCTTGCGATAAGCGGCCGCCAAAGCCAATTCCACGGCCGAGATGACCGCTTTATAATCCAGGTTCTTTTCTTCGCATAATTGCTTGATGGCGCTGCTGATTTCTGACATATAATAAAAGTTAATTTAAATCATTTAAGAGAAAAAGCTAATTGTAATAAACAACTAGCTTTCTACCGACAATAATACCATAAATCAAAATATTGTCAAATTAATAAGGGCTGTAAGTCTGATAGTCAACCGAATTATTGGCCGCCCGGCTCAATTGCCGAATCGTAAACCGAGTAATCGCCCAAGCCATCAGAATAATGAGTAAGCCGATAACCGCGTTCGTCAATAGCCCGATCGCTTTCTTAGTTTTTTCTTCATTGCCTCCGGCGGTCATATATTGAAACCCGGCAATTAAGGTAAGGCCGATAAAAATTATGCCCAGAAATTCTAAAACAATATTGATTATCTTGGCGATAGTGATACGGATATCTTCCGGAGTGGTTCTGCCATAAACCTTACCGGCATCGTTAAGGCCGATCTGAGCATTTAATAAGCTGGAATCGGCCTTGGCCGGCAAAGCGGCGCCAAGAAAGGCGAAACCGAGGGCAATTAGAAAAACTAAAGAAAAAATCTGTTTTTTAGCGATTTTCATAAAGGTCTGGTAAATATGATATAATTAGTCTAGACTTTAATATTATATAAAAATAGCGCTTAAAATACAAGAAATGAGTTTAGCGAAAAGAGTGGCTCATAATACGATCATCCAAATCGCCGGTAAAATCGTTTCTACGGTTTTAGGTCTTTTAGCTTTAGCTTTCATCACTCGCTATCTCGGACGAGCCGGTTTTGGCGAATATGCGACTGTTCTGACCTTCCTGACGTTCTTCGCGGTCATCGCTGATTTCGGCCTGACACTCGTAACTGTCCAGATGATCTGTGTAAAGGATGCCGAAGAGAATAAGATCTTAAATAATATCTTCGGCCTGAGGCTCATTTCTATCATTGCCATTCTGATTCTGGCGCCTTTAACCGTAGTTTTCTTTCCGTATAGTCCGGCGATAAAGGCCGGCGTTCTTATCGCTCTCGCTTCATTCATTTTCCCGGCGCTCAATCAGGTTATTATCGGTCTCTTCCAAAAAAAATTAAGCATGGGCCGAGACGCTCTGGCTGAAGTCCTTAGCCGTCTGGTACTGATTATCGGAATCCTGCTGGCGAAAAAAATGGATGCCGGCTTAAATGGAATCTTATGGGCCAGTGTCGCTTCGGCGGCCGCCGGTTTTGTCGGCCATTACCTATTAGCCAGTAAATTCACTTGGATCAGACTGGAATTCGACTGGTTGATCTGGAAAAAAATTTTTTACAAATCCTGGCCGTTGGCGATAACAATCGTTCTTAATCTAATCTACCTACGCGCCGACATTTTATTCCTGTCGTTATTTAAAGGCGTGAACGAAGTCGGCTTGTACGCCGCGACCTATAAAATAATCGACGTCTTAACGACTATTCCGTTCATGTTCGCCGGCCTGGTTCTGCCTATCCTGACCAGCGCCTGGTCGGACAAAGATGAAGATTATTTTAAGAGAGTACTGCAGAAATCTTTTGATTTCATGGCGCTCATCGCCATTCCTCTTATCATCGGGGCGCAATTTCTGGGCCAACCGATAATGACCGCGATTGCCGGCCGAGAATTCGTCGCTTCCGGACCGATTTTGAAGACCCTTATCTTCGCCGTCGCCGCCATCTTCTTGGGCACGATGTTTTCTCATGCCGTCATCGCTCTGGATAAACAAAAAAAAATGATCGGCTATTATATCTTTACCAGTCTGACCGCCGTCGCCGCTTATCTTATCCTGATTCCGAAATATTCTTATTTCGGTGCCGCTTCCGTCACCATATACAGCGAAGTCTTAATTGCAATTTTTTCCGCCCTCTGCGTATATAAATATAGCCGCTTCCGTCCGAAATTAGCCCTGAGCCTAAAATCCCTGGCCAGCGCGGCGGTTATGGGGCTAGGGCTTTACTGGCTGGCGCCCTTAGGTCAAGCCAGATTAAGCTGTCTGATCCTTGTATTAATTGCCGCCAGCGCCTTATATTTTATCACTCTCTGTATCCTGGGCGGAATCAAGCGTTCGGATTTGGAAACTATCTTCAGCCGCCAAAAGAAAAGCGGCGGCCCGACTTATAATAACTCTAATTTTTAACCTATGGCGAAAGCGGTCTTGGCGCCCGGATTAATTCCGGGAATAATCGCGGATACTCCTGAATATCTGGTTATCAATAAACCGGCCGGCTTAGCCGTGCATGCGGGCGGCAATCTGAAAGAACCGACTTTAGCCGATTGGCTGCTGGCTAATTATAAAAAAATCAAGAATGTCGGCGACGACCCTATCCGTCCCGGGCTGGTTCATCGCCTGGATAAGGAAGTGAGCGGACTGATGGTTATCGCCAAGACGCAGGCCAGTTTTGATAATCTTAAACACCAATTTAAAGACCGTGAAGTTAATAAAGAATACCTGGCGCTAGTTCACGGTCGGGTCGCGAAAGATTTTGGCGTTATCAATTTTCCGATTAGCCGTTCCCAGGACGGATACCGGATGGCGGCCCTACCCTCCGGTTCCGAGGATTTACTAAGCCGGCGCCATCCCAAGGGCCGGGATCAAGGAAATATCGAGAGCTGGCTTAAATCCCGCACCGCCGTAACCGAATTTGAAGTCCTGAAAAGATTCGTCAACTATACCTTGCTTAAAGTCGGCATCAAGACCGGCCGAACCCATCAGATCCGCGTTCATTTTTTCGCCCTCAGCCATCCGCTCGCCGGCGATAATCTTTATAATACTAAAAAGACCGAATCTAAGAATAAGAAGTTGAATCTCGGCCGAGTTTTCCTGGTCGCCAACCATTTAAGCTTCCGCGACTTAAAGGGCGCGACTCAGGATTTTAGAATAGCTCTCCCCCCGGAGCTGCAAGCGGCTCTACCCCGTAATTAGCGGCCTTTTCGGTCGTTTTTGACGGACGGCCTTATCTTTACTATAATAAAAGAATAATAATAAATAATAATTATAAAAAATTATGAAAAAATTCATAAGAAGGATCTTTCCCAAAGAAATTTTTATGAGGATAATCCTGCCGATTATTCTCGTAATCGCCCTGGTCATAATCGGGCTGTTCTCTTTCCATAAGCCGACCGTCAAGGATTTAAACCAGACTGAAGCCAAGACTAAAGCCGAAACTTTTATCAATACTTATTTAATGCAAAGCGGCAGCAAAGCGACTATTAAGGAAATCACGACCGAATATGGACTTTATAAATTAAAGATTGATATCGTCAGCGATGTGGTGGAATCATACCTGTCCAAAGACGGAAAATTATTTTTCCCGCAAGCTTTGAATATCGAAGAGACCGCCCAACAGGCGGCCGCGGCTAAAGGCGCCGATGCGACTAATGCCGCTCCGGCTACCGTCGTTTCCGTCAAGAGCGATAAGCCAACCGTAGAATTATTCGTTATGAGCTACTGCCCTTATGGCACCCAGATTGAAAAGGGTATCCTGCCGGTTTTGGCGGCTTTGGGTAATAAGATTGATTTTCAATTGAAATTCTGCAGTTACGCGATGCACGGCGAAAAAGAATTACAGGAAAATCTGACCCAATATTGTATCCAGAAAGAACAGGACAGTAAATTTAATTCTTATCTTACTTGTTTCTTGGAATCCGGCGTCTCCGCCTCCTGTCTTGATTCCACAAAAATTGATAAAACCAAACTCGCCGCTTGCGTCTCTAAAACCGATAAGAGCTTTAAAGTAACCAGTAATTTTACCAGTAAAACTGGCTACCAAGGCGAATATCCGGGTTTTGACGTTAATAAGACTGATAATGAAAAATATAATGTCGGCGGTTCTCCGACCTTAATTATCAATGGTGAAGAGATTTCCAGCGCCCGCGATTCCGCTTCTTTACTGGCGACTATCTGCAGTGCTTTCAATAACCAGCCGAAAGAATGCGCCGCCGCTCTCTCCAGTGTTTCTCCGGCCGCCGGGTTCGGTTCCGGCGCCGCGACAACTGGTGCGGCTGCCGGCTGCGCTCAGTAATCCTTATAGTGTATAATCGCGAAACTTTAAAAGACGGGGCCTAGCCCCGTCTTTTTTTAACTCTGCCACTCTTATTTTTTCGTGTTCCGGCCGCGCCATTTCTCGGCCGCCAAAATTTTTCTGATCGCTAAGATATAGGCCGCCTGGCGTAAAGTTATCTTTTTTTCTTTTTCCAAATATTTTCCATAAACCCGTTGCCAATTAGTCTTCATCTTCTTTTTTAGGAGAGTCCTTAAATATTCTTCGTCAAGAATTTGCCCGGTCTTATTCTGCGCCCATTCAAAATAACTGACGATGACGCCGCCGGAATTAGCCAGAATATCCGGAACGATTATTTTTTTATCATTTTCTAAAATCAAATCCGCTTCATAACTGATCGGCCCGTTCGCCAATTCCACCAAATATCGAGCCTGAATGCGCGGGGCATTATCTTTGGTAATCTGATTTTCCAAAGCCGCCAGGATAAGGATATCGGTCTTTAATTCCAGAAGCTCGCCGTTACTAATCTTTCCCCCGCCGCTGTAGCCGCCGACCGACTGGCCGCTGTTCTTTAACGCGATGAGCTCGGTAATGTTCAAGCCGTTTTCGTTATAGACAGCCCCTTGACTATCAGAAGCGGCAATAACAGTGTAACCGTCGGCAAATAATTTCTCCGTCATGAATAAGCCGGCGTTTCCAAATCCCTGGATCGCGATCTTTATATCCTTATTCTGACGTCCTTTAAGAAATTCGCCGGCCATTTCCTTGACGATCAGATATCCGCCTTGAGCGGTCGCATCGCCTCTTAAAGCCAGCCCCCCGATTTCCAAAGGCTTGCCGGTAATCATGCCCGGCTCATGGCGGCCATTAATCTTCTCAAACTCATCCAGCATCCAGGCCATTATTTGCGCATTCGTATAAACGTCGGGCGCGGGTACATCTTTATTCTCGCCCAGATGCTCGTGAAAAGCGCGGATATAGGCGCGGCTGACCAGCTCCAGCTCTTCCCGGCCGGCTTCTTTTGGATTGAACTTGACTCCGCCTTTAGCACCTCCGTAAGGGATATCGGCCAATGAATTCTTTAAAGCCATCCAAAAGGCCAAAGATTTAACTTCGTCTTCGCTGACCTCGGGATGAAAACGGATTCCGCCCTTACCCGGACCGAGCGCCCGATTATAAACGATGCGCCAAGCCGGATATTTCTGTCCGCCTATTTCCAGTTCGGTGTATTTGGTCTGAACCGGCCGACTCAGAACCGACATTTCCGCTTCACTTATCCCTTCCAGCCGGCTGATATCGGCTAAACGCCGATTATTATCTTCAAAAATGCTCATATTATTAAAACCGGCGCTTTTAAAGGCGCCGACTGATTTTATAATCTGATTTTATAAGAAAGCGGTAATGTCTCCTTTTAAAGATTCTTTATTCCTAAGACCGATAAATTCTCCGACCACCTTCCCGTTCTTGAATAATTTCAAGTTCGGAATACTCTGAATCTGGTATTCCATAGCCAAAGATTGATTATCCGCTTCCTCCGTATTAACTTTAACAATTTTCAGCTTACCGCTCATTTCTACGGACAATTCATCCAGAGTCGGAGCCATCATGCGGCAAGGCATGCACCAAGGCGCCCAAAAATCGACTAAAACCGGGATGGGGCTATTTAAAACCTCGGCGGCAAAAGTATTTTTATTTACATCTAAAGCGTTAGACATATATTTATTTTTAGTTGTTTAGTAATCTAATTATACCGTATAATTTAAAAGCGTCAATAACTTATCCAAAAATTATGCCGGTCACGCCTTATTTCTTTTATCTTTAAACCGGCGGACGCGCTTAAACGCTTAATCTCTCTCGAGGTAAAGGCATGATAATAACGTTCGCTGACGATTCGGCCGGAAGAATCCTTCCAAGGAAAAATCAGGTCGTTAACTCCGAGCGGATTCCGCCCGATAAATTTCCGCCAATAATTTTTCCTAATCATTTTTCGATATTTTGGCAATCGCCGCAAATTCCAAACACTGAGGATGAGCCGTCCGGACGGCTTAAGTTTGGCGGCCAGATTTTTTAAGAACTTCACTCTCAATTCTTCTCCGGGGATATGCTGCCAAACCGCCAGGCAAAAAATATAATCAAAGTCTTTTGCGGATACGTCCGTTAAATCCAAAATATCCGCTTCTCTGAATTCATTGGCCGGATAATTCTGTCTGGCCGTTTTAATCAGCTCCGAGCTATTATCTAAACCCAGATATCTTATCGGTTTATTTTTCAAAGCTTCCAGCAGGCGCCCGTTGCCGCAGCCGGCGTCAAGCACGGAAGCGCCGTCTTTGACCCCGGCCGCGAATTCCCGGATGACCGGCCAAATTTCTTTTTTCCGGGTCGCGTCAAAATCGGCGGCGATCGCCTGATAATTCCGTTTAACCAATTTTAAAATTTTTTCTGCCAATTCCGGTTTCATATTTCTCATTATTCCGGGCTTAAGCCGGGGTCTTCACTGCCCTAAATATTCTTTATAACGATAATCGCTCTTGCCTTGGTCCTTATTCTTTTTCAACTTTAAACAGCTATCACACTGGCCGCAAGGTTCAAAACGCGAATCGCCAAAATAATTCAGGATATAAGCCTGGCGGCAGCCCAAATGATAAACATAATTTTCCATCTCATTTAATTTTTCGTAAGCGCGCTCCGCTTTGACTTTTAAGGCCTTGAAATCAAGATTCAAATCTTCCGGTTCCACAACTTTTAAAATCTTTATCTCTGTGCCCCGAAAAGGCGGACGATATTCTACCAAGCCCCTTTCCGCCAGCTTCTTAATAGCGCGCAAAAGAGAATCCTTCTTTACCTTCAAGACCACGGCGATCTCTTCGGGATTGAATTCCCAGCCGGCAATTAATTCGTCCTGATATTTTAGGCCCAAACTGCTGACGATTTCCAGCTGTCTCTTAGCGCGCTTGCCTAAAGCGGCGGCAACTTCCGACCAATTTTTTTTGGTTTTCAAATATGAATTAGACGTCTTTTCATTGGGCCGCGCCAAATACCCCTCTTTCTCCAAAATTTTCAAAGCCGTACCGATAGCCATTTCCGGGACTGATTCTGATAAGCTTTGGGCGATTTCCGCGTAAGTGATTAAAACAGAGGCCTGGGCATCAACTTCCAGCCCGGCGCGGCGCAGTAAAAAATCATAAATCTCCAAAATTATTTCCGGGCTGGGATTATCGCCCTTGATAAAAAATTCGCGCAGATACCGATCTTGCTGATGATAAAATAACAGGCAGAAACTGGGACGTCCGTCGCGACCGGCGCGACCGGCTTCCTGATAATAAGCTTCAACCGTCCCCGGCAAGTCGTGATGGATGACAAAGCGGATGTCCTTTTTATTTATTCCCAAACCGAAAGCGTTCGTGGCGACGACAACTTGGGCTTGGCCGCTCATAAATTGTTCTTGCACCCAATCGCGGCTGTTGGCATCCATGCCGGCATGATAAACCACCGCTTTAATGTCATTATCCGTCAGCGCTTCCACCAGTTCATCCGCCTTCGCTCTGGTCCCGACATAAATGATGCCGCTGCCCATTTCCGGATTAGTCGTGAACAGATTAATGATGTTTTCCAGTTTTTGCCCGCTCGTCGTCGGCACGACCGCGAACTGCAAATTCGGACGGGCAAACCCGGTGATGACCATATCCGCGTCAGGAATATTTAATTGTTTGATAATATCGTCACGAACTTCCGGCGTTGCGGTCGCGGTCAGGGCGACGACGGTCGGCGAACCGACCAACCTGATCGCGTCTTTAAGGCGCATATAGCTCGGCCGAAAATCATGACCCCATTGACTGATGCAATGCGCTTCATCAATCGCAAATAAGGATACTTTTATTTTTTTTAGTTCCACTAAGAATATTTGATTATAAAAACGTTCCGGAGCGATATAGATTATCTTATAAGCGCCGGCTTTTATCTTGGCCAAGCGTCTGGCAGTCTCGTCCGCCGATATGGAAGAATTAATGAACGTTGCCGGAATGCCGACGCGATCCAGTGAATCGACCTGGTCTTTCATTAAAGCAATAAGAGGAGAAATGACAATAGTTACTCCGTCCAAAACCAGGGCGGGAAGCTGATAAATTAAGGATTTCCCGCCGCCGGTAGGAAGAACCACAACCGTATCCTGGCCGGCCAAAATATTATCAATCGCTTTTTCCTGCCCAGGCAAAAAAGATTCATAACCGAAATGAATCTTTAAAAGCTCTGTTAATTGCTGTTTTTTATGACCTATCATTATGTAATATTAGCTAAATTTATTATTTATCATTGACAATATTCTATAAAAGTTATATTATATAAGCGAACCAAAACAAGTAAAAAATGATTAAAATAGCTGTTCTTTTCTTAATTTTCGGAATCGGCTCATTAGTTTGCGCCATTATCAGTACAATCAATATCTACCGTGGCGATATAAGCATTGATCCGCTCAGCATCTTCTGTTTCTATCTTTGCAGCGTTGCTGGCTTCGCCGTAGCCGGACAAATAACTAATAAGGTGATAGATGAAATCATTTACACTATTAACGACCCGACGGTTCCCAGCGAAGAGTAATTACTCAGCCGCGAAATCTTAACTGCTTCCCAGAGGCAGTTTTTTTATTTCCCTTTCCTCTGAAAAATCTCCCAAACATTCTTAAATAAAAAAGCAATGGTCATCGGACCGATACCTCCGGGTACGGGTGTAATATAACCCGCTTTATCTTTCACATCTTCAAAATCAACATCGCCTAAAACCTTGTCGTCCTGCTTGGTGATTCCGATATCAATAATTATCGCGCCGTCTTTAATCATCTCTTTTTTTATTTTATGCGGTTCGCCCAGAGCCGTTATCAATAAATCCGCAATTTCGGGATGATCTCTTAAACTGACGGCCAACCCTCGCTTCTCTAAAATATCCTTAACGCTCTGACCGAAAACTTCCGAGTTATACAAAACGCAAGCTGATTTCCCGGCATTAGAAAATTTTATCTTATCAAGACAAGCGAGGATAGAGGCTAAAACCGGTGAGATAATATACTCCGGGTGTTGCGGGTGGAAGCCATCCACGTCTTTAAGCGGATCGACAGCGGCGACAATCTTATCAGTATTAAGATTTTCCGGCAAGGGCAATTGAATTAAAATTCCATCAATAGCCGCATCTTTATTTAAAAAACCGATGACATCTAGCAATCCGGTTTCCGTAATCTCAGCCGGTAATTTATATAAATGCGTCTCGACGCCGACCTTTTTCCCCTCCCGTTCCTTCAAAGAAACATATAATTGGGAATCGGCGCGTTCGCCCACTAAAACAATGGCCAAGTTCGGTCTTGGCCCATTGAGTTTGAATATATTTTGGGTGACTTCGTCTTTTATTTTTTCCGCAATTGCTGTACCGTCGATTTTTTTTACCATACAATTATCAATTATTCGAGTTTTATCCGAATTTTCGTTGCTTATTTGGTCGGAATCGGAAATTTTCCACATAAGACCCGGACTTTTTCTTTAAGACTATTTAATTTTAAATCATTGGCTCTGTTCTCTATCGCCTCATTAATATACTCGACAATTAATTTCATTTCCGCCTCTTTCATCCCTCGAGTAGTTACGGCCGGCGTACCGATTCTGATGCCAGACGGGTTCATCGGCGGATTCGGATCATCGGGGATGGTGGAGCGAGAAATAGAAATACCGATTTTATCCAGCGCCGCTTCCGCCTCCTTGCCGACCGTGCCTTTACTGGTTAAATCCAAAACCATTAAATGATTATCCGTCCCTCCGGAAATTATCCGATAACCGAGCTTGATAAATTCACTCGCCACGGCTTGAGCGTTTATAATTACTTGTTTGGAATATTCAATAAACTCCGGTTTTAGGGCTTCACCGAAAGCGACTGCCTTCGCGGCCGTGATATGATCATGCGGGCCGCCTTGCATCCCCGGGAAAACCGCGCTATTAATCTGTTTCGCGTATTTTTCTTTACACATGATAATCGCGCCGCGCGGACCTCGGAGCGTTTTATGCGTCGTGGTGGAAACGACATCGAATATCGGCACCGGATTCTTAATCTGCTTAGCGGCAATTAACCCCGCAATATGAGCGATGTCCGCGAAGGTATAGGCGCCGACCTCATCGGCGATATCTTTGAATTTCTGCCAATCGATTTCTCTGGAATAGGCGCTGAAGCCGGCGACAATCATTTTCGGCTTCTCGCGCAGGGCGATTTCCCTAACTTCGTCCATGTCGATTATACCGGTAGCCGGATTAACGCCATATTGAACAAAATTATATAAGCGGCCGGAAAAATTAACTTTATGCCCGTGCGATAAATGGCCGCCGTGGTCTAATTTCAAGCCCAAAACCTTGTCACCGGGATTTAAAAAAGCCATATAAACCGCGGCATTGGCCGGTGAACCGGACAAAGGCTGGACATTGACATGCTCGGCGTCAAATAGCTTTTTCGCCCTGTCTATCGCCAACGCTTCAATTTCATCAATAATCGCGTTGCCGCCGTAATAACGATGGCCGACGTAGCCTTCACTATATTTATTGGTCAAAACCGTCGCCATCGCCTCTAAAACCGCCGGAGAAACGTAGTTTTCTGAAGCAATCAGCTCTAATTCTTCATTTTGCCGCTTTTCTTCTTTTTCAATTATTTCCCAAACGGCCGGGTCTTGTTTTTGTAAATGGTCGTACTTCATATGATTATTATTATATTTTAATCTTAGTTTAGACAAGGCCTTTTGTCAAAAATAAAAACGCCCCAAAGAGCGCCTTAAAATAGCCAAATAAAGCTCTTTGGTTAACCGAGGTTTCTGACCATTGGACTGAAACCCGACCAGGTTGTGATATTTTTAGTAATCAACATAATGTTTTAATTATAGCATTAACGCGCCCTTAAGAGCAAAGCGTTAAAAATAAAAATCCCCGAATTACCATAATTTAAATTCTGATAATTCAAGGATTGATAATGACTGTCTAAAATCTTCTCCGGACGTAAATTACGCCAAGTATGGGTTGCGCGGAGAAATCACGCGATGGCAACATTCAGTGGGGCAGATGCTGATAATCCCGCGGTAAGAAATCATGGTGTGCAAACCGTTAGAGCTTACTTTCACGACGATCACGAAAAGATCACTATCCGGGTGATTCTCATCTACGGGTTTCATTTCGTTATTTTTACAAAGAAATGAGGCGACACAACCTTTTTGACGCGACCAATAAGGATACCGACTGCAGAATTCTATAACCTGATCCTGCGATAACCATTTCTGCTCCCAAGCACCAGATAATGACATAAAAATCTTTAAAAAAATATCATTACTGATTACTTGATGAACTCGGGTTCGCGTTTCCGGGGTGGCTATGCCGGGATTATTCGGTTCTAGTTTAAAAAAACCATCGTCAATGTCAACGCGAGAGTTTAACTCAAGACAACCGTCATTAAGATTAATACGAGAATTAAAAGCATGCTTAGCATCGGCGATCTTCCGTCGACCGCTAAGAGGTCTAAGCACTAATTCTTGTCTGGAGGAAACTAGTTTTAAAATCGGAGTGGCGGTGCTGTCTTTTTCCATGACAATATTTTTTTAAAGTGTTAATAATCCGACTATCGTTATTAAAGAACTTTATTAATTTCAGTTAAAAAGATTCGTCAATCTTAATAAAATAATTATACTACATTCTTAATCATATAACTATTTTTTAATTTATAGCCTAATTTCCGATAATACCCTCTGACGCCAACTCCGGAAATAACGGCAATTTTAACAGCCCCTTCTTTAAGCGCTATAACTTCCGCCTCTTTCATCAATCGCCTGCCCAATCCGCTATGCTGGACCTTTTTAGCCCCGCCGACAGAAACAAGTTCCCCATAAACATGCAATTCTCGGACAATCGCCGGCGCCACCGAACTATTTTTATCTATCCGTAAACGGCAGAAACCGTATAAAGTTTTCTCGTCTCGGCTGTCAGCGCTGATAAAATATTCTATTCCGCCCGAAGACGGATATTTTATCGTCGCAATCTTATAATCAGCGGCAATGACCGAATCCTGGGCGGCGCGGCAGCGGATGCAACGGCATTTTACACCCCGGTCTTTCATAATCTGACGCAGATTAGTAATCTTATTGCCGGCGATAATCGATTCGCCCGGAATATCCCGGACTAACCGGATTATTCGGACATAAGTCGGAACCGCCGCTTTGCACTTCACGATTAATTCCTGTAATTGCTTATCGGGATAAGGTTTATACTTCCCTTGTTTATACCAGCGGTATAATAAACTTCCGGCAGTCACGACCGTCGGATAAAATTTTATCTGATCGGGCTGGAAGCGCTCATCGCTGAATAATTTTTTAAACAGAGCCAAGTCCTTTTGCGGTGTCGCTCCCGGCAAAGCCGGCATTAAATGATAAGTGACTTTAAATCCGTATTCTTTTAATAATTTTGTGGCGGCGACGATTTCCTTAACGCCATGCCCGCGCTTATTTAATCGCAAAATCTTATCATCAACCGCCTGAACGCCAATTTCGACGCGAGTCGCGCCTAACGCGCGCATTTCCCGGGCTTCTTTATCGTTAATATAATCCGGCCGCGTTTCTAAAGTCAGCCCGATAAGTTTATAAACAGCGCTTTCATTCTTTTTTTGTTCACTAACCAGGAGATTTTTTAATTCACTTAATGATAGTTTCTTGCTATAGGGGGATTTTAAGCCCAAATTGAACTTTTCTTCTCCGCCCGGCCGCTTAAAGGCTAAGGTTCTTAATCTTGAATAATCATTAACCGCCCGAAAGCAATTGACGATATACCAATACTTATATTTCGTCGGCAGATAGCTCCAAGTGCCACCGATAACAATCAGTTCTATTTTCGTCGGCTCGTGGCCGTTATTTTCCAGTGCCTTCAAGCGCAAGATGATTTGCTTATACGGATCATAGCCGCAACGGATGGCGCGCATAACTGCCGGCTCGTTAGACAGGTAGCTGGCCGGGACATTCTTTTCGCGCGGGCAATAAGCGCAAGCGCCCGGACAAGGATAAGGCTTAGTCAGAACAGCTACCGGCGCTATACCCGATAAAGTCCGAACGGACCGTTTGCGCAAGATCTTTTCCAAGACAGCGATTTTAGATACCTTCTTTTGAGACGTTAAAAGACGATATTCTTTTAAAATATCGGAGTTAGGCAGGGCGGCTAAGCCATACTTCTTGCAAATTACCCTTTTCCCGGCCTCCAAATCCTCCCGGCTCTTAAAGGTGGAGGCGTAATTCAGTAATAGTTCTTTTATTGCTTCCCCCATATGTTTAGGCTATAATTAAAGTATTCCTTTCTGCTCAGGCATCATATACTATATCATTTTTAAAAAATTAACAATATCACTATGATTAAAAAAATTGCCATAATCTCCCTATTTCTGGCTCTATTTCTCGCTCCTGTTTACTCCCTTAAGGCCGCTGGGGCCAAATCCAGCGAAACAATATATATCCCGAAGGAGGAAATTGTCAGTGGTAATCTCTATGCCGCCGGCGGAACCATTACAATTGACGGCACTGTCAGCGGTGATCTGATTGTCGCCGCTCAATCTATTATCGTTAATGGTCGAGTCGAGGGCGATATCATTGCCGCCAGCCAGGATATTACAATCAACGGAGATGTCGGGGGCAATATCCGCATCGCCGGGAACTCTCTGACCATAAACGGCTCTGTCGCCCGCAATGTCAATGCTTTTGGCGCCAATATAGTCTTAGGAACCGATTCACAGATAGGCTGGGACGCATATCTGGTCGGATCAAATCTGTCGGTTAGAGGAATTATTGACGGCGGTTTGGGCGGCCATGCCGGGCAAGCTTTGATTACCGGAAAAATCGGCAAAAATATTGATCTTAAATTAACCGGCGGGACTAACCAAAAATTGACCGTCGCTTCCGGAGCAATAGTCAACGGCGATATTAAATATACTTCAGCCACCGCCGCAAGCATCTCTTCTGAGGCAAGCGTGGCCGGCAGTGTCCGGCAAATAACGCCGGAAGTAAAAACAAAAAATAATTTTTGGCCCTGGATGTGGGGACGCCTCTTCTCCATCTTTGCCGCTATTGCCGTCGGACTGGTTCTGACAACCGTCTGCAAAAAATGTCTCAATAAAACCGTAGGTTTGATAGAGGAGAAGAAAGCGCGCGTTCTTATCCCGGGATTAATATTCTTCTTTATTGTGCCTCCGGTTGCTTTAGTCTTAATGTTTACCATTATTGGTATCCCCTTGGCTCTGATACTGGGCGCCATCTGGTTAATTGCCGCTTATATCGCCAAGATATTGACGGCGATACTGTTAGGCAAAGTTCTGATTGAAAAAATATTAAAAAAAGAAAGTTTATCCTTAACCTGGTCGATGGTACCGGGAGTGATTGTCTGCTGGTTATTATTTTCCGTCCCCTTTGTCGGCTGGATATTTGGCTTAATCGCCGTCTGGCTGGGATTGGGAGGCTTATGGCTATATGCTACCGATAAATCCTGAAATCTTTAAAGCCTACGATATCCGCGGTATTTACGGCCAAGATTTTGATAATGAGCTCGGCCACCTCTTAGGTTTGGCATATGTAGAACTTAGAAAGAGCGATCCGGATTATATTTCCGGAAAAAAATTAAAAATTGCCGTAGCCGCCGACATGCGCCTCTCTTCTCCGGGATTAAAAGAAAGATTGATTAAAGGATTAATCGAAGCGGGTGCCGATGTTGTTGATCTGGGGACGATATCTACCCCTTCCCTGTATTTTGCCGTCGGCCATTATAAATATGACGGCGGTATTATTGTCTCCGCTTCTCATAATCCCAAAGAATGGAACGGTTTTAAATTAGTCCGCGCCCAGGGAGTGCCGATAAGCAACGAAACCGGAATCAATTATTTAAGAGATAAAGTTATAGAAAATCATTTCTTGCCGGCAGCCGTTGCCGGAGAAATATTTAAGAACAATCGGGTCGTGTCGGATGAAATAGCTTACTCTCTATCTTTTGTCGACCAATCAAAAATTAAACCATTAAAAGTGGTGGCCGACGCGGCTAACGGCATGGGAGCGACTTACTTAGAAGCGTTATTTGCCGGACTCCCTTGCGTGTTAACATCCTTAAATTTTACTTTAGACGGCTCTTTTCCGGTTCACGAAGCCGACCCTCTTAAGGAGGAAAATCTGATCCAAATAAAGAACGCCATCAAAACGAAGGGGGCTGATTTCGGAATCGCGACTGACGGCGACGGCGATCGCCTCTTCTTTATCGATAACCAAGGAGAAACTATCGACCCCTCGATTATCCGCGGATTTTTAGCCAAGATTTTCCTGGCGGATAAGCCGGGGGCAAAAATCGGTTATGACGCCCGTCCGGGCCGGATTACCGTTGACCTGATCAAGGAAAATGGCGGTATCCCGGTAATGACTCGCGTCGGGCATTCCTTGATAAAAGAACAAATGTTAAAAGATAATCTTTTTTTCGCCGGCGAATCTTCCGGGCATTTCTTTCTGCGCGGCGAGGCCGGTTGTTTTGAATATCCGAGTATCATTATCTTGAAACTCTTAACACTGGTATCCGCTGTGCCGCAGGATATCGCTTCTTATATCGCTCCTTATAAAAAATATTTTCATTCCGGAGAAATCAATCGAGTTGTCAGTGACAAAGAAGCTGTCTTTAGTAAGCTGTTAGCCAAATATGGCGACGGACACGTAAGCCGTTTAGACGGTCTGACGATAGAGTACCCCGATTTCTGGTTTAATGTCCGCGGTTCTAATACCGAGCCTAAAATCCGTCTGAATTTGGAAGCGACCAGCCGGGGGATAATGGAAAAAAACCGCGACGAAGTCTTGATGCTGCTACAATGATTTAAAATTTATAAAATAGCGTCTCTCTTAAAAACCGGGAAGGCTCCGAATTATCGGAGTCTTTTTATTCAACCGTCACCGATTTAGCTAAATTACGTGGCTTATCAACATTGATTCCCTTATTATTAGCAATATGATAAGACAGAAGCTGAAGCGGTATGATATTAACTATCGGCGCCAAGAAACGATGAGCAACCGGAACTTTTAATAAATAGTCGGCCAGCCGTCCGATATCCTCATAATCCCTATCAACAATGGCGATTATTTTCCCGCCGCGCGCTTTTATCTCCTGCATATTGCTGATTATCTTTTCGGTCAGGTCATTTTTTGTGGCAATAAAAACGACAGGCATATTTTCGTCCACTAAAGCAATCGGACCGTGTTTTATTTCCGCCGCCGGATATCCTTCGGCATGGATATAAGAGATTTCTTTTAGTTTCAGGGCGCCTTCGAGCGCGACCGGAAAATTAATGCCGCGACCTAAGTATAAAAAATTAGATTTGGTCTGAAACTTCTTGGCTATATTCTTGGCTTCCGGCTCGACTTTCAAGGTCTCGCGTATCAGCGCCGGCAAATTCTTCAAGTCGCTTAATATTTTAGCATCGATCCGATTTCCGGATTCTTGTCTTAAATATAGAGCCAACAAAATCAGGGCAGCTACCTGCGAAGTAAAAGCCTTAGTGCTGGCGACGCCGATTTCCGGGCCGGCATGAAGATAGATGCCGGAATCAACCTCGCGCGTCAAGGTCGAACCGACGACATTAACAATACCCAAAGTCTGGGCGCCTTTATCTTTCGCCTCCTTTAAAGCGGCCAGCGTATCGGCGGTTTCGCCGGACTGCGAAATGGCGATAAGTAAATCAGTGGCGCCGATCAGCGGCTGGCGATAACGAAATTCCGAAGCGTAATCAACCTCGACGGGAATACGTGCGATTTCCTCGATTAAATATTTTCCGATTAAAGCCGAATGCCAGCTGGTGCCGCAGGCGACGATAATGATTCTCTTAATCTTCTTAAGATTAATGGCGACGGTTAGTTTTATTTGCTTGTCTTTAACGCGTCCGCTTAAAACATTAGCGAGACTTTGGGGTTGTTCAAAAATTTCCTTCAGCATAAAATGCTTATGGCCCCCTTTTTCTATCTGAGCGACGTTAAGTTTAACTTCCTCTATTTCCCGATCAACCGTCTGTCCGTCTGACTTTTTTATTTGGCAACCGGCGGCGGTAATAATTGCGACATCCTTATCCTTTAAATAAATCACTTTCTTGGTGTGTTTAAGAATAGCCGGAATATCGGAAGCGATAAAAGTTTCCCGGTCGCCGATGCCGATAATAAGCGGGGAGCTTTGGCGCGCGGCGACTAATTTATTTTCTCGGCGGCTGAGAACGACTAATCCATAAGAGCCTTCCACTAAATTAAGAGCTTTGGCGACAGCTGTTTCCAGATTGCCCTGATAAAATTTCTCAATCAGATGCGCCAAAACTTCCGAATCCGTTTCCGATCGAAATTTATGGCCTTCGGCAGTTAAAATTTTCTTTAAGGCCTGATAATTTTCAATAATACCGTTATGAACGATGGCAATTCCCTGGCGGCAATCAAAATGAGGATGAGCGTTCTTTTCACTGGGTGCACCGTGCGTGGCCCAGCGCGTATGCGCTATTCCTATAGATCCCCCGGTCTTTATTTTGATTAGACTTTTAGCCAAGCCGGCGACCGGACCGTTTTTTTTATCAATCAGAAACTTCCCGTTTTCTAAAACACAAATACCGGCGCTATCATAGCCCCGGTATTCTAATTTTTTCAAACCGTCAATTAAAATCGGTTTAGCCGGTTGTTTGCCTAGATATCCGATTATCCCACACATATGCTTATTATTTCTTTCTTTCCACTTCGATAGTGCATTTATTCAAAACCGCCGCCAGAGCACCGATAGCCGCTAAGATCGGCGCAAAAACAGTGCCGACAACTGCGAAAGTGACAGGGAATTCCATTAAAATCTTTCCCTTTTCGTCTTTGATGATGATGCGGCGGATATTACCTTCTTTAATAAGCTCTTTGATCTTCTTCAAGGCTTCATGGCCATAGACCTTGAATTGCTCGGAGTTGGTTTGTGAGGATTCAGCTTGTTGTTTTTTAGGCATAAATTAAAAAATTATTTAATATTAACATTATAGCTCTTTTTGGTTAAATCGGAAAATAATGAAAATTATTATTATAAGAATAGCTTATTTTAGCTAAAAAATATCAAAAAATGGCCATACTCTTGCATAAATCTTAAAAATGTGTTATTATATATCCACATAAATAATAGTCCTTTAAAATAACGAAAATTGGAAAAGATGAAAAAAAAGATTTCTGAATTAATGAAAGAATTGGCCGAGTTAAAAGAAGAAAATAAAAAATTACGCGCTCAGGCATCAATAGAAACAAAATCCGCTTCAATAATCGCTCATGACTTGCGTCATCCCTTTATTGCTCTTCTGGGGTTATCGTCGCTGTTAGAATCCGATTATGAAAAGCTGCCCGTGGAAACGCACAAAAAGTTTATCAGCGAAATTTATAAGCAGGCCGGAGAAACGCTTATGTTATTAGAAAATCTGTTAGACTGGTCAAAGCTGCGATTAGAAAAACGGGCCGGCTCTCCAACCAGCATTTCCTTAAAGGAGGTTAACAATAAGGTTGTCGGTTTTCTGCAAAGAAGGGCTGATGAGAAACGAATTACCCTTATTGATGCCGTTCCGGACGAAATTATCGTCTTAGCTGATTCCATCGGCCTACAAACGATAATCAGAAACTTAATTTCTAACGCCATTAAGTTCACCGACTGCCAAGGAAAAATCACCATTTCGGCGGCTGTCTCAGACAACACCGTCCGGATTTCCGTCACTGACACCGGCATCGGCATCAAACCGGAAAATTTGGAAAAATTATTCAATCCCGAATTTTACACGACCAAAGGAACAAACAACGAAAAGGGGACCGGGCTGGGGCTGCGCTTGTGCAAAGGCCTGGTTGAAGAACAGGGCGGAAAAATTTTCGTCGAAAGCGTACCCGGTGAAGGCACAACCTTCACCTTCACCACGAAATCGGCTAAGTAAGCATTCAAACAAGCAAACATTAAAGGGTTAGGATTTTATTTCTTAACCCTTATTTTTTTATCCCCGTTATTTTAAGCTAAATCAATATCCTTTCATCTTGTAAGCTCGCCGCATATATTCCTTCAAGGTTCTCTGCGCATTAAAATATGAAGCGTTCAGACTTATTGTTGAAATCATCAGCCGCCGCCATTTTTCCGGATTACCATAATAAATAGGTAAAATTTCTTTTTCTAATAGATCATAAACGTCTCCTTTAGTTTTCTCTTTAATCAGCCAGCCGGTCTTATTTTTTTTATATCCTTCTCCCCACCAGCCGTCAAGGGTACTTATCTGCGGGATGCCATTATGCGCCGCTTTCATACCGCTGGTACCGGAAGCCTCGTTCGGCGGTAAAGGATTGTTCAACCAGAGATCAGCGCCCGCCGTCATTAAACGTGCTTGGGCAAGATCATAATCCTTCAAAAAAATTAATTTAATATTCTGACTCAATTCCCCGGCCAACCGGTTAATCCTTTTAACCAGTTCCTGCCCCTCCAGATCCTGGGGGTGAGCCTTGCCGGCATAAATTAATTGCAATTTTCTTTCCTTATTTAGCGCCAACAGCCGGCTTAAATTTTGAAAGAGGAATTCCGGCCGCTTATAAACCGCGAAACGGCGAGCGAACGCGAGCGTAAAGACATCGAGTTCTAATTTCACTTCTGAATGTTCGTTAACATGTTCAACCAGCCGTTGTTTAGCTTTTTGATGCGCGGCCCAGATTTCATTCCCGGAAATCCGTTTCGCATTTTTTAGTAATAAATTATCCTTTCTCCAGCCGGGGATATGCTTATCGTAAAGTTCCTTGAATTCCGGCACCGTCCAGAATAAAGAATCAACGCCGTTAGTGACCGCTTTGATTCGATTATTTTGATAAATCTTCCGGGCTTCTCGCTGATGCGCTTTAGAAACCGCATTAATGAAACCGGAAAAATAAAATCCGGTTTGGGTCAAATTAATTTCATTATTTTTAATCAAGCCGGCCAACTGGCCAGGGAAATCCGGCTGGAAACTTAATAAATATGAGAAAGAAAAAATATCCTGCGCTTTCGGAATCGGAGTGTGCGTCGTAAAAACGCATTTATTCCTGATTTCCTTAAGTTTTTCTTTGGCGGTTCTTTGTTGGGAATTCAAAAATAATTCTACGGCCGCCAAAGCGCCGTGCCCTTCGTTCAAATGGATTTTCCTGATCTCATTATGGCCGAGAGTTTGCAGGATCTTAATGCCGCCACGGCCCAGAATTATTTCTTGCTTCAAACGATATTCTTCGTCGCCGCCGTATAAGGCGCCGCTCAAACGGCGATTAACCGCGGTATTTTCCGGCAAATCCGTATCCAAAAAATAGACCGGAATTTTAAAACCGTTTTCACCCTTAATCAAATAACGCCAAACTCCGACAATAATTTTTTCTTTACCGATGTCAACCACAACGGTCGCCGGCAGTTTCTTTAAAAGTAGGAAATCGGACTTATCCGGACGGATTGTTTGTTCTCCGTCTTTTCCGATAGTCTGCTTAAAATAACCGTCCCGATTAAAAAGCGTAACCCCGACCATCGGAAATCTTCGATCGGCGGCCGAGCGTAAAATGTCGCCGGCCAGAACTCCGAGCCCGCCGGCATAAGTCTTAATCTTATTTTCCAGAGCGATCTCCATGCTGAAATAGGCGACGAGCGGATCCGGCGAAAATTCATTATCTATTTGGGAATTATTAGTGTCCATGATTAGATTATACCACAAAAAAACTACGTTCTAATAACCAATAATATAATTACTTCTATTTATTTTATTTACTGGTTCGTAAACCACAAATTACTTCCCAAATGCCAGACAGAAATCGAATTTATCCCGCTACTCTGTATCGTTTCCGCCTTCCGGGACAAACTTTCTCCGTCCTGATAAAAATAAACATTTTCTCCGTTCCGCCAGGTCATTTCAAATGAAGCCGGATCGCGCAATGCCGTTTCAAATCCAGGTTCTTTTTTTATCTGCTCATAAGTAAGCAGCGAAAACTTCTGAGTCCCCGCTAATCCTTTATAGCCATAAGAGGGGACGCCAAAAGAAATTTTCTTTTTATCGGGAAATTTACTGAGTGTCCATTTAATAGTGCTTTGAATCCAAGAAATTGGTGATACCGCCTGGCCGACCCCCTGATCAAATTGATAGTCATACGTCATTACCACCAAGCGATCTAAGGGCAGTGAGTTAAAATCCGCATAGCGCCAAACGTACCAGGCTTCCTCTGTCGCATCGGTAGTCGCCGGTCCGTCAATCATTAGTTTTTTACTGTTTTTGTGTAAGGAATCCCCAAGAGCAGTTACAAACTGCTTATAGCCCTCATACATCGAAGCGTCCCAGCCGCCGAAATCTTCAAAATCTATCTCGATGCCGGTTAAATTATTATCAACTACAAATGAGGCCAGGGTCTCAACGGCTGTGGCGTCATCAAGGGTTTTAGTTAAAAATAAACCCATGCTAACCGCATAAGAAGAAGAGACGGTAACGTATTGCTCTTTGGAATATTTTTTTATATCGGCGACATTAGCGGCAGAATATCCGTTGCAGCCACGCTCTTTTTCCGTCAATAATATCAGTTCTCCGGTTTCGTCGACCATGAAATACTCCGGCTTTAAAATATCTATTTTTCGACCATCGGCGTATTCTCGTTTGGCGTTGCAGGTCGGCGCCCCGGGATAAATCCAAGCCATAACCTCTGTTTTACCCATCAGAGCAGGAGCCGGGGAATCTGCCACCGGGTTGCTGTCTTTCGGAATAATGGCCGGCTTCTGGTTTAAGCCGACCGCGGAAGTGCTGGCAACACTCGGGATCGAACTTGAGGCTTTACCAGGAATCGGCTTTAAAACAGGGCTTGAGCTTGAAATCAGATTAGGACCCAAACCCGGGTCGGCTCGGTCTGTCTGATCAGGAAAAATAATCGCGGCATTTGATAGAGGCGCCGACTTATCCTTTATAAGTACAAAATATGAAAAAGCCGCCAGGGGAATAATAATTGCCAGGCATAACAAAGAAATAGTTGACGTTCGTGAAAATATTATTTTTAACATATATTTATTGTTAAATAATTAACCATTAAAAATTTTATCAATGCAAGTATTTTCTAAAATACTCCTTTTCGTTTCCATATTTGCCATTCCGTCTTTTCTTTTCTTAAGTAGCCGCGAAAAGCCATTATTAAAGCCTGAAATTCAACAAAGGTGCTGATATAGAGGAGAAGCCAGCCGATCGGCGCCAAGAGAACCAGCCGCCCCCATTTTTTCCTGTGGAAATCAAAAATTATTTGGACCGCGAACATAGAACTGACCACGATAATTCCGGAAATGAAGGATGAATAATCATTAGTCAGATAGGAATAGACGTAAACAAAAATAATAAAAAATAATTCCAAGGCAAGCTGGACTTCCCCGAAAATAGCCAAAGGCAGGATAAACCAAGTTAAAATTTTATTATGTTTTTCTTGGGTACTAAAAAATAAATGGCGATGCTTTAAAAAAGTTTCGATCCGACCGCTCTTCCATCTTAAGCGCTGTCTTATCAGGCCGCTAAAATCAGCGGCGCCCTCGGTATAGACAACGGCGTCTTCGGCATAAACTATTTTCATGCCGGCATATTGAATACGAACGGAAAGATCAATATCTTCAGTAATATTAGAAAGGCTATACCCGCCTATTTTTTTAAAAACTTCTTTACGAAATGCTCCGGCGGCTCCGCCGATAATATAAATTGAACCGAGGATAGAATCGCTCTTTTTAAAATAAAAAGAAAATAAAAATTCTAAATATTGGACTACGCCGAGAATATTTTGCGTATTTCCTATTTTCACGTTGCCAACGGCCGCCATCACCCGCGGATTCCGGAAATAGCTGACGAAATTAGCTAATGTCTCGGGAGCAATAAAACAATCGGCATCGACAGAGATAATTATTTCCCCAGAAGCCGCAGCAATCCCTTTATTAAGGGCCCTTCCTTTACCGGGCCTTTCTTCTTTCAAATACGAAACAGCGACTTTAGATAAACCGGGTGGCCGTGATTTATTATATTGACCGATGAAAGATAAGATTTTTTCTCCCGTGTTATCCGTCGAAGCGCTGTCAATAACGATAATTTCAAAATTCTTATAAGAACTTTCCAATAATGACTTCAGAGTGGTAACAACTCCGGCTTCTTCGTTACGGGCCGGCACCAGCACCGACACCGGTGGTTCGTATCTGTCACCGGCCGATTTTTTCGCCCGGCGATATCGGCTGAAGGCGATAGCGACATCGTGCCAGGGGCTTATTACCATATATATAAAATATTTTATCAAAAGAGTGGTGGCAAAGAATATGATAATCAAACGAATGACAGGAAAATCAGTCTTTTCCGTCGGCGTCAGGAAAAAAACCGAAAAAACAATCCCGCCGGTTAAGATATAAAGAAAAAAATATAATAAAAATTTTTTAAGCATATATTTATTCCTTTTTTAACCTAAAATAATAGGTCAATAATTTAGCGGCCAGATTGGAAATTAACACCAGCGATAAAAATATCGCTACCAACCGGTAGGCTAGCATTGCGATATGATCGAAAAATTTCACATAAAAAATAATCACAACCGTTGAAGCGAGAAAAAAAATAATCGCCTGCTTTAATAGCTTTAAAAAATTATTATTCATACTCTTGATGTTAATTTACCGCGGTATTTAATTATACAATTTTTAACACGTGAAATCAAGAATAATCAAAAACGAGCTGATAAGCCCGTTTTTCTTTAAAGGGGTGCCTACTGGGAATCGAACCCAGGATAACAGGACCACAACCTGCTGTGTTGCCATTACACCATAGGCACCATTTTTATTTCTTTTTTTGTAGAAACGTACGCCCGGGGGGAGTCGAACCCTCGTCTAGAGCTTAGAAGGCTCCCGTTCTATCCGCTGAACTACGGGCGCAAATAAATAAATTATCCCTGACGATAATTTAGGTTAATATTAATAAAAATATTCATTCTTGTCAAATCTTCATTCTTTGCCGCACAGCTTCATAAATAATAACTGCGGCTGCTGCTGAAACGTTCAAAGAATCAATCCCGTCTTTCATCGGAATCTTGATTAGTTTACCGGCTCCTTTGAGCCACTCCGCACTCAATCCGCTTGCTTCCGATCCCAAGACAATGGCAACGCCTCCTGTCAAATCAACGGCCGTATATACTTTCGCTCCGGTCGTTGCCGCTCCGAAACTTTTAATCTTATTTTTTTTCAACCATTTAATGGTGTCGGGGACGGAAGCGCTAATAATATCTTTTTTAAAAACATACCCTTCGCTAGCTCTAATTACATTGGGATTATAAATATCGGTCTGAGCGCTATTAATTATTATGGCCTCGACTCCGGCCGCATAGGCCGTTCGAATAATCCCTCCTAAATTACCGGGCTTCTCTACGTTTTCCAAAATAATAATTAACGGATTGACACTTAATTTTAAATCTTTTAATTGTCGCTCTCGTGGTTCGGCCATCGCCAAGAACCCATCTGGATTTTCTTTATAACAAATTTTTTTAAATACCGCTTGGGAAACTTCGATTCTTTTTTCAGCAGAGACCTTATCGAAAACTCCCGGCCGGCCGGCGATAAGCTCTAAACAATAGAACAAGGAGTGAATTTTCACCTGAGCCTGCATAGCTATTTCTATTTCCCTGAAACCGTCGATCAATATCAGTCCGCTCTTTCTCCGTTCTCCGGATTTTTTCAAAGCGGCCGCGTCTTTGATTGTCTTATTAGCCAAACTGGTAATCATAGTAGTGTTGTTATCATATCGTTTTCATTATAACAACAAAAACCCCGCTTTGAAAAGCGGGGTTTTAAATAGCTTAACTAAATTATTTTAATTAGGCTCCTTGACCGAAATTATGTCGATTATCAGCGTATTGTTTTCCTTTTCTTTCCGGAAGTCCATCTAAATTAACATCGTTAACGATTCCGATCCTATTCTGCACAGAATGCATATCCGGAAGCCGACCATCAGCTATATCTGCCTTGGTCTTCTTAATAATTTCCTGAGCCTCGGTAATTTGCTTCTCACTATAGAGAAATTTATTGAAAAACCCCTTTTTCTTCTTATCCAGCTCGGCCTGCATTTCTTCAATCTTCTGCGCGGCTAAAGCTAAAAACTTTGTTTTTTCAGCCGCTTCTTGTCCGTTTTGAGCGTCAAAATTCTCCAATTCTTTTCTGGCGGCACCGGTTTCTAAAGCATCCTGATTTTTAATACCAGCCACCTCGTTTTGGCTAATTTCTTCTTTTTTTATTCCTTCAGCCGAAAACTTTTCCGGCGCTTTTTGTCTTTCTAAAGTCTCTCCTTCGATACCGTTACCGGCAGATTTAATTTCAATTGGCATAAACGTAAAGTTAATTCTTATACTTATATTTTACCACTTTATGCCCTTAGAATCAAGAACTTTTGTTGATTACTTTTAGTCTGTGATATAATTACCGCATAATATATCAATATGCCTATACCACAGCTAAACCGAAGATTGTCAAATTGGAAAAAAAAAGGACGACATCCTGTCCAAAAATCCTCTAAATATAAGACCGGCGGCCCAAAAATCAAACGTTTTATAAAACCAATTTTGATTTTGGCTCTTTTCTCGCTAATATTTGCTTTTGCTTACCTATTTTGGGTTTCACGCAACCTGCCCAATCCTAACCAATTGATGACCAGAGAGGTGGCTCAAAGCACGAAAATTTACGACCGGACAGGAGAGAATGTCTTATATGAAATCAGCGGAGACCAAAGAAGAACCTTGGTGGCCTTAAAAGATATCCCTGATTATGTAAAACAGGCGACAATCGCTATAGAGGATAAGAACTTTTATAAACATGGGGCTTTTAGCGTCTGGTCAATGTTTAGAACGGCAATAACCAATGTAATTTTTAATCGCAGCGCCGGCGGATCCACTCTAACCCAGCAATTCATTAAGAACGCCGTCCTGACTAATGAAAAAACGATCACCCGCAAGGTTAAAGAGTTGGTTTTGGCCTATCGTCTGGAAAGGAAATTCTCCAAAGACGATATTCTCCAGATGTATCTTAATGAAATTCCTTACGGATCAAACGCGTACGGGGTTGAAGCGGCCAGCCAAAAATATTTCGGTAAGGACGTAAAAGACGTTTCTTTGGAAGAAGCGGCTATTTTGGCGGCCATAGTCCAGGTTCCGAGCCGCTACTCTCCATACGGCCCCAATAAAGACACGCTTTTAGGCCGCAAAGATTATGTTTTGAATCTGATGGCGGAACAGGGCTATATTTCCGAAGCAGAACGGGACGCCGCCAAGGGTAAAGAAATAAAATTCAAAGGACCGGAAACAAATATCACCGCGCCGCATTTCGTTATGTACATCAAAGATATCCTGGCGGATAAATACGGAGAAAAAATGATTGAACAAGGGGGATTAAAAATTTATACGACTCTTGATCTATATAAGCAAAAAGCTGCCGAAGATGTTATTGAAGCCAGAACTAAAGATTATCCGGAAAAATACGGTGCTAATAACGCCGCTCTGATTGCCCTTGATCCTAAAACCGGACAAATATTGGCCATGGTCGGCAGCCGTAATTATTATGACGATTCAATCGACGGCCAGGTTAATATAACCACGCGGCCGCTTCAGCCGGGATCATCAATGAAACCGATAGTGTACGCGGCTTTATTTGAAAAGGGCTATACGCCGGACACTCTCCTCTATGACGTGGTTACAAGTTTCCCCACTGACGCCGCTCCATACACCCCCCATGATTATGACCTAAAAGAACGCGGCCCGGTGACTATCCGTAAAGCTCTGGCCGGATCATTGAATATTCCGGCCGTTAAGGCAATCTATCTGGCCGATATTAATAACGTGATTGACTTGGCGGAAAACCTGGGCTACACGACTCTTTACCCGCGCAGCCGTTTTGGTCTTTCCTTGGTCCTAGGCGGCGCGGAAGTCAAACTCTTAGAACATGCTAACGCTTATAGCGCCTTCGCGCGTGACGGGCAGATTAGCCCCATTGTCAGCCTCCTAAAAGTTGAGGACAAAGACGGACGAGTCTTAGAAGAATATAAGCCTTCAGAAAAAAAGGTTCTGAATTCTAAAATTGCCCGGATGATAAACAGCATTCTTTCCGACAATGACGCCAGAACCTATATCTTCGGCGCTAAGAATTTCTTAACTCTTGGTAACCGTCCTGTGGCCACTAAAACCGGAACGACCAATGATTTCCATGATGCCTGGACTATCGGCTATACCCCCTCGCTCGTCGCCGGCGTCTGGGTCGGCAACAGCGACAATAAAGCCATGAAAGGAAAAGCTGACGGCAGTGTTATCGCCGCGCCTATCTGGCACGACTTTATGGCTAAAGTCCTGGGCGATACCCCGGTAGAAACTTTTAAAGCCCCCGATGATTATAAAACCGGCAAATCGATATTGGACGGGGTTATCCCGACAGAAACCATTCTGGTTGACATCACCACCGGCTTACTGGCCGGCAGTTCTACTCCTCCGGAATTAATCGGAGAAAAAACCGGACCGGCTTATCATGATATTTTATATTATGTGGATAAAAACGATCCCTTGGGGCCGGTACCAACCGATCCGACTTTAGACCCCCAATTTAATGCCTGGGATCAGGCGGTAATAAAATGGGCGGAAAAAAACGCGTCCTCAACGCCAATCAATTCCGGCTCATCAACTTCGACCAGCCAATCGATAATAAAAATAATTTCGCCACTCGCCAATCAAACTGTCTCTTCCGGAAATTTAGACGTCCAAATTGAGGTCAGGGGCGCCAACAGTGTTAATCGCGTTGAGTATTATATTAATAATAACCTTTGGCAAACCACGGCCGGAACCGACGCCATCAGCCAACCGATAACTTTCTTAAATAACGGCTATCATAATCTTAAAGTAGTTGTTTGCGATAATACTGAAAAATGCGGAGAGGCCGAAATAAACTTTAATCTTAATATTAAAAATAATCCTGTCAGTACCAATAAAGGCTCAATAAAAATAATCAGCCCGGCTTCCGGCAACAATCTAAAAGCCGGCTCTTTCCCTTTACTTATAAAACTGGAAACCGGCAATCCGGCCCGGACAGCCTCAATTAATGTCTTTATAAAGAATGCCGCCAGCGGAAATCTCACTAACCTGAAAGATATCCTTAATCCCTCGGCCACCACGGAAATCTCCTGGGAAACTCCGCCTTCGGCCGGCGATTACCTTCTCTATGCCCAGCTTAACGATTGGAACGGGGACACGATTAAAAGCAATGAAATAGAATTAAATATGAAATAGCTAGGCGGACGCGAAACCAAAAAACAGCCCCAGGAGGGCTGTTTTTAAAATTTTCTAATACTGTCTGATTACTGCCTAATCGGCATTATAATATATAAATAATCACTCTCCTTCTCCGGCCTTAAAACGCACGGGGTATTACTATTTAAGATTCCGATTTTTACTAAATCGCCGTCAATATTATTCAAGCCGTCAATTAAATAACGGTAATTTATAGTTATTTCGTTATCGCCGCCGTTTATATTTGCCTCGACTTCGGCCTGGCTTTCGCCGCTAGCGCCGGAAAAGGCGGAAACAATAATTTTATTTTTAGAAAATTTAAGAGTAACGTCATTAATTCCTGTTTTTGAAAAAAGCGCCGAGGCTTTAACCGCTCGCATTAATTCCAATCTTTCCACTAATACCTCGGTTTGGCTTTGAGTGGGAATAATTTGTTTATAGTCCGGGTAATGGCCGTTAATCAGCCGAGAAATTAAATCAACGGAATCCACGGTAAATAATATCTGATTCTCGGCAATATAAATCTTAATGTCAGTTCCTGACTCTAACGAGCTTAAATCTAAATTATTTAATATCCTTAAAAATTCTTGAGCGGTTTTTGCCGGTACAATAATTTTTACATCATCTTTAACGCCCTTATTAACGGTCGCAACCTCGCTTTCCGCCAGACGATAGCTGTCGGTTGCCGCCAGACTTAATTTATCTTTTAAAAATGAAAATAAGACGCCGGTCAATTCTATCCGGTTTTCACTGTTTGAAACCGCGAAGATAACGCTATTAAGCGCTTTTCGCAGAGCATTAATCTGACAGCTGAAATAATTATTTTTTGGGATAGCCGGTATTAAAGGAAATTCCTTGGCCGGCTCTCCTTTAAATTTAGTCTTATAGCTGCCACACTCTAATCTTAATTCACCGTCCTTTTCTTCTAGTTTAACTTTCTCATTGCCGCTTAAAAGGTTAACGTATTCAGTGATAAGCTTAGAATCAACCGTAAACTGGCCATCGGAATCGATTTTACCGCGCAACTGATGAATTACGCCTATTTCTAAATTCGTACTGATTAGCTCGATGTTCCCTTTTTCGGCTTTTATCAGGATGTTATTAAGAATCGGTAAATTAATGTTCTTAGCGGTGACGTGCCCGACTAAATTCAATCCTTTTTTTAAATTTTCTTGCAGACTGACTAAGCGCATATATTTATATAGTTATTATATTATTAATTTATATATTTAAACTAATAATAGTAATAAGGGCGGGGATAACTTTGGGTTTATTTGTTTTCCCGACTTTTTATTGAAGTTTTTTTCACTTTCTCTGGGGATAAAACCAGGGGCTGATTGTTTATTATTCTTGACTACTTGTGGGCAACTTTTGAAAAACCTTTTTTTGTCCACAAGCTATGATTTTTTTCACCAACAAATTAACAAGTTATTAACCAATTATTCCACAACCCGGTTAGTTTAGTAAGAGGAGGCAAAAAGCTGCCTGATTGAACCGATTTCTTGTTTTATTTTTTCATTTCCCATTTCTACGGTTTCTTGGTAAATTTTATTATAAGAATGCATGGCGGTGGTATGATCGCGTCCGCCCAGTTCGGCTCCGATGCTGGGGTAGGAGGCGCCAATATCTTCTCTAATAAGAAAGATAGCAATTTGTCTGGGCCAAACCAACTCTTTTTTGCGGCTTTTTCCGATTATATCTTTATAGGTAGTGTTATAAAATTTAGCGGTCGCCTCGATTATTTCTTTGGGCGTCAGCGATTTTGTTTTAATATTAGAAACATAATCGTTTAAAATTTCTTTAACGCTTTTTAAATTAGGGACTAGGCCTTTAAATTGATGAGAGGCAATGACTTTTATCAAAGCGCCTTCCAGTTCACGGATATTATTTTGAACATGTTCGGCGATGTAAGCCAAAATTTCCCGATCCAGCGGGCAGTTTCTCTCAATTGCCTTCCTTTCTAAGATAGCAATCTTAGTTTCAATATCCGGTTTACCGACATCAGCCACCATTCCTGACTCAAAACGGGAAATCAGGCGGCTTTCAATCGCGGGGATTGATTTTGGCGGCCTATCGGAGGTCAGCACTATTTGTTTGTCATTTTGCTGTAATTCGTTAAAAGTATGAAAGAACTCTTCTTGGGTGCCGTCTTTGCCGCCCATGAATTGGACGTCATCGACTAAGAGCAGGTCAACGTTGCGGTATAGATTTTTAAACTCTTTCGCTTTACCACTTTTAACGGCCTGGATATAATTATTAGTGAATTTTTCACTGGTAGCGTATAAGATTTTATTTGTCTTCTTGGCGACCGCGTTGCCGATAGCTTGTAAGAGATGGGTTTTCCCTAGTCCGACGCCGCCATAAATAAACAAGGGATTATAAGATTTTCCCAAATTTTCCACGACCGCCAAGCAGGCGGCATGGGCTAATTCGTTGCCGCGTCCGACGACGAAATTTTCAAAGACATAGCGCGGGTTCAGCCCGTGCTGGTTGACCGTTCCGTTATTAGCGGTTTGGGCGGCGCTATTATTATTTTCTTCCGCCCCTTTTTTCTTAAATTGACTGGCCGGGGAATTACCTTCAGATTTATTTTCTAAATTATCTACCATTAGAACCGGAATCGCGCCGCGTCTTAATTCTATCTTGTAAATTATTTCTTGGATTTTTTGCTTAGTGACGCTCTCCAGGGCGCTGATAATATTCTTATGGTATTTTTCCTCCAGCCATTTTTTTACAAAAGCATTCGGTACGCAAACGATTACCCGGTTATTTTCAAAAGAGGATATGAAAGTATCTTTAAACCAGGTAACAAAATTCGCCCTTGATAGGTTTAGTTCGATCTCTCCTAAGACGGCTTGCCAGATTTGTTCACTCGTCATAGTAATAATTGCTTATCTTTATTTAGGATATTTGTCGTCATTTTATATCAAAGTTAATTATATTAGATAAACCGGTTTACCACAAGTTTGCCGGTTGTTCACGATATGTTAATAATCGGGGGATAACTTTATAAATTATAATTTTAAAGCTTTATTGACTCTAATAAATAAAAGTGTTATCTTATAGAAGAATAATAAACTAAATTTGATCTTATGCCGAAAAGGACTTATCAGCCCAATAAAAAGCGAGCTAAAACAAAACATGGATTCATAGAAAGAATGAGCACTAAGGATGGCCGTAAAGTTTTAAAGCGCCGTCGCGGGAAGGGTCGACAGAAATTGACAAAATAAGCGTTATTAATACGCCCGATGTTAAAAAAGAGCAATAGAATAACTAAAGATAAAGAGTTTGACCGAGTTTTTAAGACCGGTCAATCTTTTTATACGAAACTACTCGGGATCAAGGCGGCAGACAACGGTCTAGAATTAAATCGCCTTGGCGTTTTAATTAGTACTAAAGTCAGTAAAAGAGCTGTTGTGAGAAATAAACTTAAGCGTCAAATAAAAGAAATCATTCAAGCTGAGCTCCCTGGGCTAAAAATAGGAAAAGATTTAGTTATTATAGTTTTTTCTCAAATATTAGATAAAAAATTTGAAGAGATAAAGGCTCTTGTTTTAATGGCTTTAAAAAAGCTTAAACTCTATAAATAGGCTAATATTAAGTAATTTATGTATGAATTAATCGCCTATTTCCCAAGACGGCTGGTTGTTCGGCTTATAAAGGTTTATCAGAAAACCCTATCCTTTGATCACGGGCCTCTTAAATCCTTCTATCCACACGGTTTTTGCCGTTTCAACCCCACCTGCTCCCAATATGGCATTGAAGCGATTGAAAAATACGGTATTATAAAAGGAGGAGTAATGACCGGTTGGCGTATTTTACGCTGTAACCCTTGGAGTAGGGGCGGTAATGACCCGGTTAAGTAAGTTATAAAATTTATTTATAAAAGCAGGATAATTAATTAAAAATATTATGGCTCATCTTTTTACAATCATTTTTTATCAACCGATTCTGAACCTTCTGGTTTATTTGTATAATACCATTTCCTTTCATGACTTCGGCTTGGCGATTATTTTTCTAACGATTCTGCTTAAATTAATCCTTTGGCCGTTGGGTCGTTCCGCTATCAAATCTCAAAAATCCCTTCAAGACTTACAGCCCAAGATAGACGAGTTAAAAAAACAATACGGGGATAATAAGACTGAATTAAGCCGGGCGACCATGGATTTGTATAAGAACAATAAGGTCAATCCTTTTTCTTCTTGCCTACCTCTCTTGATTCAGCTCCCCTTCCTGATAGCGGTGTATCGGGTTTTCCGCGACGGCGTCAATAATAAGCTGGATTATGTTTATAGTTTTATCGCCAGGCCGGAAACGATTAATCTCGTTTCTTTCGGTTTTTTGGATTTAGGCAAACCCAGCATCCCTTTGGCGATTTTAGCCGGGTTAGCTCAGTTTTGGCAGGCCAAGATGATGATTACTAAAAAGCCGGAAGTTAAAACTCCGGGCTCGAAAGACGAAAGCATGGCCGCCATTATGAATAAGCAAATGCTTTACTTCATGCCGGCGATTACGATCTTTATCGGTATTTCTCTGCCTGGCGGCTTAACTTTGTATTGGTTTGTTTTGACCTTGGTTACGGTTCTACAACAATTGGTTACTTTTCGGAAAAAAGATAAGGTTGCGACCGGCGATAAAATCGTGGAAGGAATAATAGTCAAATAACTTTTGAGAAATAACAATTTAATAATTAAGGAGACAAAAAAAATAAGGCGTTCCGCCTTATTTTTTCAAGCAGAGGCGAGGCGGAAGGAAATTATTACAAATTAAGTTTATGAACCAAACAATTGCGGATATTTAAACGGATCCGACCATCGCAAGCATAGCGCAATAAACGGATTACGCCCCCTGAGGTTATCACTAAAACATCATGGTTCTTTTTCTTTAAACAAGCGCAGACTTTTTTGACCCTCTTTTTTATATCGCCGACCGAATCTCCGCCGTAGGGATGATAATTATATTGCTGTTTTTTGTCTTTTAATCTTAATTGCTGAGACGGATACATCTCAGTGACTTGCTCCCAAGTTTTCCCCTCCAAGGAACCGAAGCTGCGCCCCCGTAAATTAAAAGTATATTTTACCGGTAAATTAAGTTCTTTATTGATAATATAGCAGGTTTGGCGAGCGCGAAGCAGGTCAGAACACCAAATTTCTTTGATATTTTTAGGTAATTTTTTGATTATATTTTTAACTTCTCGTTTACCGGCGGCGTTTAAGGGAACATTAACTGACCCGGTTAATCGGCCAGATTGATTATAACTAGTTTTTCCGTGCCTTATGAAATAAAGCGACATAGACAAGTTACAAGTTATTTGAATCAGTATATTTAATTGGGGGGATTAATTCGGCCCGGCCGGTATTTGAGCTGAGGCGCTTGAGCTGGCGGCCATAGGCGGGGCAGAAGAAGACGTGGCCGAAGTTGAACTGGCAGTTGGAGAAGAACTGGCGGTCACGCCGATTAAACAGACCCCTTGCCAGGGGACATAATGAGAGGAAAACCTCCGCTCCACTATCGGAGTAGAGGTTGCGCCTTCCGGATAGATAACTTTGTAGTCAAAGAAAGCATCGGCGCCATTATGAGAACTTTCCGTACATTTTTTTTGGCCCGGCTTAAGCTCTGTTGTTTCAACCATCTTTGTCGGTGCCGGCTTGACGATATTATAAATCGTCGGGTAGGTCGTAGTGGCAATGCGTCCGTCTTTAGTTCCCCAGAAATCAAAATATAAATCATCGTCCTCTATACGCGCCTGAATTAAAATATAGTTTCCCGTATCGTTAATAAAGCGCAAATCCGGCTTGGGGTCATAAATAGTCGCGTCCATTCCAGCCGGTTCGTAATAGGAAACGCGATAAGAATGATTCTGCCGCATAGTTATCGGTAACCCGGAACCTAGGGCCGTGCGAAACATCGTGGTTCCTATTTGGCATAAGCCGCCGCCGTATTCCGGCACCGTTTTATTTCCTTTGATGACTAATTCTTGCAGATATCCGGTGCTGGCATCGATTGCCCCCAAAGTTTTTATCAAAGAAAATTCTTCATTCGGCTTGATTAATATTCCGTGCAAGGCATTGGCGCCGGTTCTGATATTTTTTCGCCGATTGACCGGCGAGCCAGTAAATTTTGAGTGCCCGGTGCCGATTATTTCTTTTATTTGGAGATTATTTTCCGGACTGATGTCTTGGCTGTCGACTTCCTTGGTTATCAGGGCGGTTTCGTTGCGTCCGTTCAGGAGATTGTCGGTAATAGTTTCGGCGGTTTCTTCCAAATCGACTTTTTTCCCGCTCGCCCCGGTCTGCCAGCTGGAAACTTTTCCATCTT
>Ga0172381_10000641_pt1 | contig 42504 bp, 32 predicted proteins | sample Leawel6488metaG_FD_119754 | JGI IMG/M metagenome (GOLD analysis project Ga0172381, IMG submission 119754) | Leachate microbial communities from a municipal landfill in Southern Ontario, Canada - Leachate well 64-88 metaG | ecosystem: Engineered > Solid waste > Landfill > Unclassified | place... | reverse complement strand
CTGGACTGTGCGCGGCTCCGACGCAGTTGTGCCTGACGCGCCGGACGCGTACACCGAATACGCGTAGCTTGAACCGTCGGAAAGGCTCCTACCAGGCTGCACGCTCGTGAACAGCCACTTGTCGGGCGCGTACTTTGCCAAGTTCGAGTAGTACTGCTGTTGTATCTCCGCGGCCGAGAGCGAGCGGTTCCACACGCGCACCTCGTCGATGGAGCCGTTGAAAAACGATATGCGCGGAGTCCGCAGGTCTGCGCCGATGCCAAAAGAGGCGGTGTTCTGCCGTATGTTTCCTGTCTGGTTCTTTTCCCCAACTAAAATGCCGTTGACATAAAGGTACAACTTGGAACCATCATAGGTGGTGGTAACAAACTGCCATTCGCCAAGTCTAAGGACACCACTAGCCGAGTTCACGTAATGGTCACTGTTCTCACTCGCAGTAGCGATATTGAAGTACAGCGTCCCCGAACTATCTAGGAAAAACTCATACCCGCGATTAGTATAATCCCACCACTTGTTCGCAATCTTTTGATACGTGCTAAAACCACGCGGGTTTATCCAGGCACTGATTGAAATCGAGGTCACCATATTAAGAATGGAGTTATTTCCCGCATCGACGTAGTCGTCAACCCCGTCAAACCCCATCGCCGAGTTCCACTTGCCGTTCGCATCCCAGTCGGCGTGCTTGGCCCTGCCAGCGTTGTACTGGGCCAGCACGTCCGCGTCGGACAGCGTACGGTTTGCAATCAGGACCTCGTCTATGGTGCCGTTGAAGTAGTTGTTGCCGCTCCCTATGGTCGCGTCGGGGTACCTTCTCCCGATTGAGGTGTTTCCGGAGTAGGATATGTCGCCCGTGAGCGTGTCAGCGGTGGAGTTGACAAGGACGCCGTTGACGTATAGCCGGAGCACCCTCGATGCGGTGTCGCGCTGGACCACAAGGTGGTACCACGTGCCGACGCCGAACGCGGAGTAGTATGCAAGCTGGGAGAACACCGTGCTGTTCCAGCACCCGTACCAGATGCTTGTGTTCGAAAGGTATACCTCGAAGGGGTATGTGATGCCGGTGTTGGAGTCAATCAGCGCCCCGCTCGCGCCGGACGTCATCTTGGCCCAGAGCGATATCGTGTAGCTCTGGTTTATGTTGATGCCCGTGTTGGGCAGCTTGACAAAGTCGTCAACTCCGTCGAACTGTATGCCGGAGCCGCTCTTTCCGGAAACCCAGCTGCAGTTGGTGATTCCGGAGCCGCCGCTCATGTTGTAGCACGTGCCGTTGTTGCCAAGCCTGCCTTCGTCGTAAGCCACCGAACCCGCGTTCTCGTCCATGTGCAGCAGGGCTACGGTGTTGCCGTATATGGTGCCGTTGTTTCCGTACCTTGATACGTCAACCGCTTTGCTTGCAGACTCGCCTATTGCAGGAACGTCGTCGAAGTTGTAGGCGAGCACGAGGGAGTCGTTGTAGAATGTGGTGTTCGCGCCGTTCCAGTTGAGCACGAACTGGCCCAGAGCCGGCACCTGCGCGGTCGCGTTGAGGGTTATGTTGCTTATGTACACTGTAGCGCCGTTGTCGGGCGTGGGCGGCAGGAACTGTATGCCCGCGCTCCCTGCGGTGCCGTTGACCGCGAAGCTGCGCACCAGGCTTGCATACTGCGTGCCGTTTGCGGACGCGGCGAAGAGCTGGCAAGTGTAGTTGGCGCCCGCGGTTCCGGACAGGTTGCTTGTGAAGAGCCACTTGTTCGTGTCATACTTTGCGAGGTTGCTGTAGTACTGCTGCTGTATCTCGGCTGCGGAGAGCGAGCGGTTCCATATTCGCACCTCGTCGATTGAGCCGCTGAAATACGAAGTTGCTATTCCCCCACCAGTTCGACCAACTTCATAAGTATACGACGGATTCTGATTTGGAACAGTAAGATTTGAACCGGAATCATAAGCACCAGCGACCTCCACCCCGTTTAGGTACAAATGCGCAAGCTGATTGCTTGTACTAAAGGTAGCAACAGCATGGGTCCAAACACCCGAAGTAATTGTTGGTACAGAACGGTAAACTCGTTGGGTGCTTCCATCCTGGTTCAATATTACGAGTTTCCTATTGCTATCTACTAGAAAATCAACGGCACCATTGTGATTTCCAAAGCCCCCGTTAGAAACTATGCGCCGTTCTCCAGTCACACCCGGGGTTTCCTTAATCCAAGCCTCAACTGCGTAACTTGATAAAGAAATATTTGTTGCACTGGCATAATCATCCACTCCGTCGAACCTCATCGCCGAGCCCCACGTCCCGTTCGCGTCCCAATCCGCGTGGTGCGCCTTGCCCGCGTTGTAGTGCGAAAGGACCTCGGTTGCGGAGAGGGAGCGGCTGTAGATTCCGACCTCGTCTATCGAGCCGTTGAAAGGAATGTTGTACGTACCTCTCGCGAGCGCGGGCGTGCTTGTGCCTATGTAGACGCTTCCGTTACCCAACGAAATGGGGTTTAGAGTGAAGTTGTTGCTTACTTCGCTGAGCAACGCGCCGTTGCGGTAGAACCTGACCTTGTTGTTCGGTACGTCCGCTACTACCACCAATTGATACCAGACGTTGTTTGAGAAAGCTACGTTAGTCGTTTCCAGCACGTCTATCCAAGTAGAGTTGAATACGTACGTAAATGCTAAGTTGCCGTTGATGCGGCCATAGTATCCGCCCATTTTCCCTATGCGGTATTGGTCGTGGTCTGACGTGCCCTTGTCTTTCGAGATTATTCCCTCAAACCAGTTGTCGTACCAGTTTGACGGCCTTATCCAAGCTTCCAAAGTCATTGCGCCATTAATGTTCACATTAGTATTGTTTCCCGCATTGACGTAGTCGTCCACCCCGTCGAACTGGATTCCCGTGCCGCTCTTGCCTGAAACCCAGCTGCAGTTGGTGATTCCGGAGCCGCCGGTCATGTTGTAGCACGTGCCGTTGTTGCGGTAAACGGATTCGTCGTACGCCACGCTTCCGGTGTTCTCGTCAAAGTGCAGCAATAGCTGCGTGTTCCCATAAATCGTCCCGTTGTTGCCATACCTGGAAGTGTCCACCACTTTTTCCGCCGTGTCCCCTATTGCGGGAACGTCGTCGAAGTTGTACGCGAGCACGAGGGAGTCGTTGTACATGGTGTAGTTGGTGCCGGCCCAGTTGAACACCATCTGCGTCGGTGCGGTCGTGTTCTGGATGCTCGCGTTGATGGTGATGTTGTTTATGTAAACCGTCGAACCGTTGTCCGGCGTGGGCGGCAGGAAAAGGATTACCGACTGGAGGCCGAGTACGAAGTCTTGGCTTGTCAAGCCGCCCGCGGAAAGGACAACAGTTGCTGTCGAGTAGTTGTATGCGGTTCCCGCGCTCGCGTTGGCAGCAAAGGTCGCGCTTTGGCCTCCGAGAGAGACGTTCAGCGAGTAATAGCCGGATGCATTAGTAGTGTTGTACTGCGGTGCGGTCGAGTTGGTGAGGTTCACTGTCGCGCCCGCGATGCCCGTTCCCGTGGTGTCCCTTACCCAACCGGAAAGCGTCGCAAACGGGGCCGGACTGGGGGACGGCGAAGGTGACGGGCTGGGTGAGGGGCTTGGGTACGGCGTCGTTACGGTGAGGTTGTCGGCGGCGCAAGGCACGACCAGCGCGTGCGTGCCCTTGATTTCAAAACCCGAAATCGAGCGCGTGCGGTAGGCCAGGGTTATGTTGTCAAGTTCAAGGTACTGTTTTCCGGCGCATTGCTCGACGTACTGGCCGGTGACGTAGGCCTGTTTTCCTACCTGAAGGTAGATGTCGCAGGCGGGCGTCCCGGTCGAGTTGTCGCAGTAGGATTCGCCATAGCTGTTGTCGGAAAGGTATGTGCGAAGGTCGAGGCTGTTCGGGCCTATGCGGATGCCGGTAAGCCAGATGCGTTCGTTTCCGGTGTTCTGAAGCGCAAGCACGAGGTTGCCGCCGACGGCCTTTGAGGAGTGTATCGCTATCGGGGTCAACGAAGTCCAGTACGCGTCCGACTCGGCCTTGTTCGGGCCCGCGTTGAAGCCGGATGAGAGCAGCGTCACGACTATCAAGGCTATTGCAAGCACCGCTCCAATCACCACTAGGTACTCGGTGCTGCCCTGGCCCCTCTTGGGGGCTATGCGAAAGTTGCTCTTACCCAAATCCTTGAACCCACCAATTGACCGCGCTGCGGCCACAGCGCCCAAAAGGCCTGCCAGCCTCCCTTATCGCGGACGCTATTTACCTCTTAAATCAAGGCGGGCGGATTCTTAAAGGTTGATGAGCAAATCGGGGGTGGATTGCGTCAGGCGTCGCGGCCTTCATGATTCCTGACGTCCCTTTTTGGCCGTCTTGAAAGCCATTTGTCGCTTCCAAACGCATTATCGCTCCTTTTTGTCGTGTGTCTGCCGCGTGGTTTCATCGTCTCACTCTTCAGAGGTATTTGACGTATATTTTGAAGAATTTTTCGTTGGTCTCGCAGAATCGATGGTACAAAAACTCGCCGAGTGTGCCGGTCCTGCCTTCGTCAAAGTCGGAAAGGGCGTTAAAGTACGACAGGCGTTGTGTCTTGCGGATTATGAGCGGAGGGTAGTTTGCATTCGCCAATATAACGTTCACCATGAACCGGCCCACGCGGCCGTTGCCGTCTTCGAACGGGCGGATTTGTTCGAACCGGCCGTGAAGGCCTGCGGCGAGCTTAAGGGGGTGGGTTGTGCGCCTGTTCTTTTCAAACCACCGGAAAAGTTCCTTCATCGCTTCCGGCACTTTCTCCGGCGGGGTGGTCACAAGCTGGCGGCCGTGCAGGTAATTCGGGAACTTTTTGTATCCTGCCGGGATGTCCATGTTTTGGACGAGCATCGAGTGCATCTTCAGCACGTCCGGCTCCCTGATGCGGAAGCGTTTCTTAAGTATCATGTCAACTACTTTCCGGGAGTTTTTCGTCTCGTAAATCTCCCGCAGGTCCTTGCCGGGTATCGACTTGTTCTCGTGGATGACTATTGCGACCTCCTTCAGCGTAAGCGAGTTGCCTTCAAGGGCGTTCGACTCGTAGGTGAAGTTTGCGGTAAAGCGGTCGAACAGGTCCCTTGCCTGGTTTTGGGATAGCTTGGACAGTATGCGCCGGTATTCGAGGCTCATAAGCTCTATCTTTTCAAGCGCCTTTGGGTCGCGCAATTTCATGGGCGAATAGCTTTTTTTCATGTGTGCCGCCAGCACTTCCGACTGCCTCTTGTCGAAGAACCCGTCAAGGCCTTTGGCTTCCTTTGCGTCTGCTACCCTTTTGCTTATCTTGGCCGTCTTGCCGTCAGGCAGGCGGAAGGAGCGTACTGCGTAGAGGTAGTCGTTGCCCTTTATCCTCTTGCGTGACAGGTAAGCCATACCATTAGTTAACCCCACAAACTATATTAAGTTTGTTTTTGTGGGGTTAACGGACTGTTCAGTCCGGTTGTTTGTTACTTAGTGGTTGCTTGCCTTGCCCACTTGTAGCTTCTTTCGGCCTGCAATGTCACGTTTAGTGCCTGTTTTTGCGATGGCATTTCGGTGCTGTATTCAACCCTGCCCTTGGCTGAGATTACCTGCGAAATTTTTTTATGGCGGGCTCTGCTGGTTTCAATTTGTTTTTTCAGGCTCATTCGTATTCTATTGTCGCGGGAGGCTTCTGTCTCCAAGGGTGAACCTGGCGGTTCCCCCTATGGAAACCCACCTCCCTTTTCAGGCTCATTCATATTCAATAGTGGCCGGCGGTTTCTGGCTCACGTCATAAACGACCCGGCCGATGCCGCGTATCTCGTTCATGATGCGGGAGGAGACCTTCTCAAGCAGCCAGTGGGGCAGCTTGGACCAGTCCGCAGTCATCCCGTCAATGGAGTTTACAGCCCGGAGCGCGACTATGTACTCGTAGCAGCGCGCGTCTCCCTTCACGCCAACTGCCTTGACCGGCAGCAGCGCTGCAAATGCCTGCCAGACCTTGTCGTAGTAGCCTGATTCCTTGAGCTCCTGGATGAAGATGGCGTCGGCCTTTCGCAAGAGCTCGAGCTTCTGCGGGTCAATCTCGCCAAGAACGCGAACGCATAGTCCGGGTCCTGGGAACGGGTGCCTTGAAAGCACCGACTGGGGCACGCCGAGTGATTTGCCGATTTCGCGCACCTCGTCCTTGTAGAACTCGGCAAGCGGCTCGATAATCTTCAAGTTCATCTTCTCGGGAAGCGTGAGGTTGTGGTGGCTCTTGATTTTGTCAGTTGCCTTGCTTGAGATGCCGGCAGACTCCACCCTGTCAGGATAAATGGTGCCCTGGGCAAGGTAGGTGATTCCGACTTCCTTGCCGAGCTTTAGCGCGTGCTCCTCGAACACCGCGATGAACTCGTGGCCCACAATCTTGCGCTTCTCCTCGGGGTCGGAGACTCCCGCAAGCTTTGAGAGGAACTGCTTGGAAGCGTTCACGAGCTTGTAGTTCTTCTCGTTAAACCCGATGGCCTGCAGGCTCTTGTGCACTTCCTCGGCCTCGTTCTCGCGCAAAAGCCCGTGGTCCACGAAAATCAGGTAGAGGTTGTCGCCAATGGCCTTGTGCAAAAGAGTGGCCGCAACGAACGAGTCCACCCCGCCGCTTACCGCCATCAGCACCTTCTTCTGGCCGATTTCCTTCTTGTAGAAGCTGATGAGCGCCTGGCCGCGCGCCTTCGGGTCGTAGTCCTTCCTGGCCTTGCAGGCCTTGAACGCGAAGTTGGATAGCACCTCGGTGCCCTTCTCGGTATGCGCCACCTCGGGGTGGAACTGGATTGCGTAAAAGTTGCGCTTTGGGTCGTACATCCCCGCAAGGATGCCGTCCACGCTTGACGCGGACTCAACAAAGCCTGCGGGGAGCTTGGTCACCTTGTCGCCGTGGGAGAACCACACGGTCTGCTCCTTGTCAAGGCCCTCGAAGAGTTCGCACTTGGGGTCGGTGATGGTGATTTTCTGCCTGCCGAACTCGCGCACCTTGCCCGGCTCGACCTTCCCGCCGAGCTCGAAGGCAAGAAGCTGCATCCCGTAGCAGATTCCAAGGATGGGCACTCCGAGCGAGAACACCTTGTGGTCCGGGTGGGGAGATTCTTTCTCGTAGACGCTTGAAGGCCCGCCTGAAAGGATGATTCCTTCCGGTTTCATCGCCTTTATCTGGTCAATTGGAAGGTCGAATGGTATGATTTCGGACTTGACGCCAAGCTCGCGTATGCGCCTGGCGATGAGGTGGCAGAACTGGCCGCCGAAGTTGAGAACGAGTATTGCCATAAGATATCTGCGCAGAAAAGGAATAAAATCCTTGAGAATTAAGCCGGAGCGGCATCGGGCCGGGGCAAGGGCTTCCAGCCTATTTTTTCTCCGCATCCAGCCGCGAGACGTACGAGTACGCCTCGTGCGCCGCGGTCGCGCCCTGGGCTGCTGCGGTTATGGCCTGCCGGAACCCGAAGTCGGTGACGTCGCCTGCAGCAAAAAGCCCGGGAACGGCGGTCTTTCCGACCTTGTCCACTATTACCTCGCCCTTGTCGTTTACTGTCGCGCCAAGGTCAACCGCAAGCTCGGAGCTGGGCACGTGGCCCACCGATATGAACACTCCCTGCACCGCAAGGCTGTCCGAGCCCTCGAACGGCTTGTCCAGCTCGATTTTGCTTACCATCTTTTCCCCGGTGATTTTGGTGATGTTGGTCTCGTAGATTACCTTGACTTTATCGTGGGAACACACGCTGTCTCTGTTGAACGCGTCGCACTTGAGCGCGCCGCCCCGGTAAATCAAGTAGACCTTCGAAGCCATCCCCGCGAGAAGGAGCGCGGTCTTGACCGCAGAGTCGCCCCCGCCCACCACTGCAACGGCCTTTCCCGTAAAGAGCGGGCCGTCGCAAGTGGCGCAGTAGCTCACTCCCTTGCCTTCGAACTCGCTCTCCCCCGGCACGCCAAGGTGCTTGTGCTTGGTGCCCGTTGCGAGGATGAGCGCGCGCGACGAATAGCCCTTCTCAACTGCCTGCACCTCGAACTTCCTGCCGTTCGCGCCTACTGCCGCCTTCTCGACCGAGTCAACCACTATCTTTACCTTGAGCTTTCTTGCCTGCTTTTCCATTTTCTGGGATAGCTTGAATCCGGTGATGGACTTTTCCCCGGGCCAGTTCTCCAAAAGCGGCGCGGTTGCCACGAGCCCGCCTGTCTCCTTTACGATGACAAGCGGCTCCAGGCCGAAGCGCTTTGCGTAGATTCCGGCCGAGAGGCCGGCCGGGCCGCCGCCGATGATTATTACGTCATAAGTCTTTGCCATTCCAAAACACCTTCAAAAAACGTGAATCTGCGCAACGGGCGGGGGGCCGCAGCCTAGCTGAGCTTTGCGATGAACTCGTAAGCGTGCTTTATGCTGTCATCAGCCCACTCGATGTGGAACGTCTTCACCGTCGCATAGTCGTTGTAGGCGACTTTTGTCCCGCACAGGTCGGATGCGCTCTTGCGGAAAGTGTCCTCGCCGTCAAGCCGCAGGTAGACCTGCGGGCAGACCTGCTCGCCTGCAGTGTTCTTGGTGGTGAACTTGCACGTCCCGTCCACGTAGCGGGTTCCGTCGTCCCCGTAGCCGGGCACTATGGTCTGGAACTTGTAAACTACCAGGTTAAGGTCGGTCTTGTAGAACGCGTCGTCAAGCTGGCAGCTCATCGCCGACTTCCCGCCAAGCGGGTTGGCAAGCACGAACACGAGGACTATGATTGCAACGAGGATGATCCAGATTCCAGCCTTTCCCAGCCCGGGTATCGGCGCTGATTTGCCCGTAAGCCCGCCGGTTATTGCGCTCCCGGTCCTGCCAATCAGGTCAATCCAGCCCGACGGCGACTTCATCTTCTCGATGGTCTCCTTGGTGACCTCGTCCATCCCCTTCTGCTTCTGCGGCACTCCCTCCAGCCCGAAGGTGGCGCCAAGGCAGCCGTCGACTTCGGCCTTGTAGGGCGCGCCGTCAACGGAAAGCCAAATCCTGTAGAATGGGACGTAAATCTTCTGGAAAGCGGAAACCGAGACCTGGTCCTTCTTCACTCCAAGCTGGGCAGCGACCCTGGCCTGCGCCACGCGCTCGACTTCCTTGCGGTCAACCGAAGTGGGCTCGACTTCGGCCTCGGCGTTCTCTGCGGTGTTCTTTGTCTTGTTGAGCGGCCGGTCCAAAAGCATCGGCACGAACTCGTTGACGTCGCCGGTCGAGGCATTGAGCGCGGTCTTTCCGCTGATTGGCTGCTGCGCGCCCTCCACGTCGAAGGTGAATATCCAGTACGGCTCGTAGAAGAGCCTGATTTGCTGGACCTCGATGTTCTTGTGGCCAGCGCGCGAGAGGTCCTTCTGCACCGAACCCAGCGCAATCTCCGGAGTAAGCACGAGTTCGAAAGTCTGCGCGTCAAGGAGCATGAAAAATGTTTCCTTGGCGATGCTTTTAATTGCTTGGAAAAGCACATTGTTGCAGAGCGGATACCGTATGCCCGAAGTCGAAGTCAAGCTTTTGTTGGACAAAGACGAGCTTGCGCAACTTCGAAAGGCGCTCAGGAAAGCCAAAAGGCTTGGAAAGAACGTCGAGCGCAACTTCATCCTCGACTACTCCGGCATGGCAATCGCAAGCCGCGGGTGCCTGATGCGGCTGCGCTTTTCAGGGGACCGCGCAATCCTCACCTTCAAGGGCCCCCGCAAGGCCTCCAACTACAAGTCGCGCGAGGAGACCGAGTTCGAGCTTGGAAAGGCCAAGGACTACCGGAAAATAGTCGCCTCGTTTGGCCGGGTCGGCCTTGCCCCCTCCTGGCGCTACGACAAGGTGCGCGAGTCGTTCTTTTTTGCAGGCTGCCACATTGACGTCGACACTTTGCCCCTGCTTGGCACTGTTGTGGAAGTCGAGGCGGATTCCGATGCCAAGGTAAGGCAAGCAATCTCAAAGCTCGGCCTTTCCGGAGCCAAAAAGTTCAACGGCAGCTACTACGACCTTGCGGCAATATACTTCCGCAAGCTCGGCAGGCCTGTTGGGAACCTTATTCTGAAGAAATAGCGTCCGGGGTCTAAGGTTGAGGATTTTTTATCGAAGCAACCTTTTTGTTATTTCAATCGCTTCTTTTGGGTTTTTAGCAACGTAAACCAATGTCGGCGCCATTTTCTGGACGAACTTTACCGCTTCTTTGTCATCTGAAAGTAAGACGACGTTCTTTTTTGCCTTGAGTGCCAGCGCGACTTCGGAAAGTGTTCCAGGAGTCGAGAAGTTAAGCGAAATTATCGCGTTGCAAGACAGTACGTTTATGTTGTTTCGGGCACTTCCGAGGTCGGTGTAAATTGGGACGTCGACAAATTCAGAGACAAAGCCGGGGTCTGCCCTGGGGATTATTCCGATTGTCAAACCGTTTTGGCTTTTAGCTCCCCGATTGGCTTCATTCATTGCCCCGACATTCCGGCCGCCTGAAAGCAGAACCCAGCCGTTTTTTGCAATCAAGGCGCCCAATTCAAAGGCGCGCTGCCCATCCTGCTTGGAACACTTTTCTCCAGGCCCCATTACTCCGACAATGATGCGTCTCATGAATTACTCAAGGAAAACTAGGATAAAAACCGCACTTTTGTGGGTTCTGTTGTCCGTATCTGCGTAGTGTACTCCGGAGTAACCCTTCGGCGGGGCTAGGGTGTTGTTTAATTACAAAAATTAGAAAGTAAAAAATGAAAAAATAAGAAAAAGGGAATTGAAGGAAGAGCTTACTCCTTCCTTCTCTTGACGATTTTTATGTCGGACGGCACCAGGAGGATTTTGTCCTCGTCGATGCGCGCCATGTCGCCGTTGAGGTTCATTGAGAACCTGCGCAGGCCGTCAACTGCCGCCTTGAGCTTTGCGGGGTTGCGTGCCATTGGCGAGATGTTCAAAAGCACGATGTTGCGGTTCGAGAGCTCCTCCTCGACGAGCTTGACGTCGCCTTCGGACTGGAGAGCTATCGGCTTTACGTACATCGAGGCGGCCTTGTGCATCGCGTCGACGTCCTCCGCATCGCTTGCGGTCATGAACTCGTCCAGAGTCATTTCGCGCGATATTCCGAGCGCGCCGGAGATCTTGGAGAAAATGCCCATGTGTTGTTCACCTTCCGTTTGAACGGTTAAATGTGTAGTTGAAAAAATAGCGGCGGGCAGATTATAAAGGTTTGTCATTGTCCCTCGCAAAGATGCCGGAAACCGCAAAAACAAAGGACGCGCAGGTTAAGCTTTAATTACCGCACTTCCACTAATTCACTGCGCTGGTTTTGATAGCGATTTCCTTCGAAAGGATGGCCAAGGGCGGCGCAAGTTTTTGGAAAAACAGGGGTTTTGTGGGTGCCCAGCTTCAAGGATATGCTGACTGAAAAGAGCATCTTCCGCAACAAGGAGACGCTATCGCCGCACTTCGTGCCCGAGCAGATGCTTTTCCGCGAGAACGAGATTAGGACCCTGATGGAGGGCCTCCTGCCGGCCTTGAAGGACCAGAAGCCGCACAACATGTTCATCTACGGCGGGACCGGAACAGGAAAGACCGCATCCTCCAGGACTGTAATCGAGAAGCTGGTCTCGGAAGGCAGCGAGCGCATAAAGCCCGTCTATATGAACTGCCGCGTCTACGACACCCGCTACAAGGTCCTTCAGAAGTGTATCTCGCACTTCAACCCCGACTTCGCAAAGACCGGGTTCTCCTTTTCCGTGCTTTACGAGCGCCTCCTTGACTGGATTGAGGGCGACGGCGACCACATCGAGGCAAAGCGCCTCATCGTAGTGCTTGACGAGCTTGACATGGTAAAGGACCTGGACAGCCTCATCTACACCCTTGTGCGCGCAAACGACGACCTCAAGAAGGGAAGCATCTCGATTGTCGGAATCAGCAACAAGGTCAACTTCAAAAACAGGCTCGACGCGCGCAGCCGAAGCTGCCTGTGCGAGCGCGAAATCGTGTTCCAGCCCTACAACGCGATGCAGCTGCAGGGAATCCTGAGACAGAGGATAAAGCAGGCCTTCGAGGACGACGCCGTGGTTGACGAGAGCGGGCTCAACCTCGCTGCCGCAATCGCGTCAGCTGAAAACGGCGATGCGCGCTACGCGCTCCTTCTTTTGCTTCGCGCAGGCGAACTCGCCGACTCGAAGAAGACGCGCATCACCGACAAGGAAGTGCAGGAGGCGCGCAAGCAGGCCGAGGAGGACAAGGCCTTCGAAATCATCAGCACGCTTCCCGAGCACCAGCAGATTTTCCTCCTTGCGCTCTCAAGCCTTTCGCTCGACTCGCAGTACCACCGCCTTGTTGAGGAAGGCGGGGAGAGGTTCTACCTTTCAGGCGAGACCTACGAGAAGTATTGCCATTACGTGCGCAAGATGGGCAAGGAGCCGCGCACCTCGCGCTGGATGCGCGAGTACATAGTCGAGCTTGACGCCCTTGGGCTGATTACTTCCATCCAATCCGGGAAGGGCGTGCGCGGACGCACCACGCTCGTGCGCCTGGCATACGAACCTGAGAAAGTGCGGAAAATCGTCGAGTCCACGCTTACCGGGCCCTGATTTTCTTCGGATTCGGACGCATTTTCGGATGCGAAACTGATATTAACGATTAATGACGCAATAGATGAATCTGTAATGGTGAAAATCCGTTCAAACTTCAAACCGTTCAATTTTTTTGGTGCCTTGCAATGTCCGACCCGATTCCCAACATAGTTTCCGCACTGGACATGATGCTTGAGGACAACTCGATTCCGCGCAACGTCCGCGCATCCATCCAGAAGGCGCGCACGCGCCTGACGAAAAGCGACGACAAGGAAGTCGCGCTCTCCGGCGCGGTCTACGCTTTGGAAGAAATCTCGAACGACATAAACATCCCGATGCACGCGCGCACGATGGTGTGGAACATCATAAGCGAGCTTGAAGGGATGAAGCAGTAGCTTATTGTTTTTTCTCTATCAATCCACGTTCCATTAGAATACGCCCTAGTTGTTCTTCTACGTTAGGTGCAAGACTGAGAAATTCACCATAGAGTTTTTCAAAATCTACGGCTTTATCTAAATTCTTTGGATCAGGCGTAATTCCACGTTTTTCAGGTTCGGGAATACTCTTTGTTTCGAACATCTGGAGGTCTAGGTGCGCAAAATAGTTTCTTATTGTATTTAGTCTGTTTAACTTTTCAAAGAGTCCCTTCTCTGGATTTTTAATAATTTTTTCTAAAATTCGTCTTCTAAGTCCAAAGCTGAAATATTCATCATAAAGGACTTGTAGTAGGAACGGTTGAGTTACTTTTCCTATATATTGATGACAAATAATTGCATTCATCATCGTTTCGATATTTATGAATTTCTCAATTACTTCTCCTCGCATTTTTTGCAATTTTTCTTTAGTCATTCAATTCACCGTTTTCTAGACAAAATTCGCCAAACTGTACTGCTTCGAGTTCTCGTCCTCGAAGATGCTCGCAATCTCCTTCTTCACAAGCTCGAGCCTCTGTTTGAGGTAGTCCGGCAGGTGGTACTTCTCAATCAGGTCAAGCGAGGGCTGCAGGTACTTCTCGATGCCGCCCTTGTTTATCGTAAGGAGGATTTTGCCCCCGCACCGCCTGCACTTGCCGATGAGCGGCACGCGGCGGTACTTCTGGTTGCACCCGGCGCACCGGAACTTCTGCCTCGTGAACTTGCGGAGGTTCCCGTAGGTGTCGGGAATGAAGTGCGAGAGTATCACGCGCTCGGTCGCGTTGAGGAAGTCCACGCTGCGGATGGTCTCCATCAGCGCAAGCTCCTCGGCGAGCTTCTCCTGCATGTCGCCGAGCTGCACGTAGCGGGATTCGGTGGGGCCTTCCATCGTGCAGTTGTGCGTGAACCCGATTCCCTCGTACTGGCTGGGCTTGCCCAGCCGCGTCTTGATGGTCTCGATCTTGACGTCGGACGGGTTGGGCAGGTTCTCGGAAGCCTCGTAGAACTCGAGCGGGTATTTCCAGCACGAGTCCATCGCGTGCACCTCATCATCCACCTCGCGCGGGTCAAGCAGGGTGGTCAACACGAGCGGCGCGTCCATCTGCCCTCCGCGCGTCACCGGCAGGAACTTCTTGGAGAAGTTGAGCAGGCCGTCAAGCAAAAGGATGAGGCAGAGCTCGTCGCCGTCGGTGTTTCGCCTGCACGCGCAGTGGATGTAGGGGTGGCAGAGCAGGCCCTTGACCTTGGTGAAGCCTATGATGCGCACAACTATTCCTGCGCTTGTGTGCGGCGCAAGTGCGATGCCCAGCTTTCCGATGAGGTCGCTTGGAGTCTTCATTTCGTAGTGCTTGCGCTGGCCGTAGATGTAGAACAGCTCGTCGTCAACAAGCCCGGTGATTTTTGAGAAGTATTCGCCGCCGTACTCGTTGAGTATGATGTCCTGCGGCAGGAGCTCGACCAGCTGCTCCTCGTTTTCCAGCGGCTTTCCGTACGCATCGTGTTCATAGCCCATCTGTTTCAGCTGGGAAACGGTCGCGCCGATTTCGTTGGGATAGAAGTGGGTAATCGGCACCTCGGTCGCGTCGAACCTGCACGTGCCGTCGCGGAACACGTACGTCCCGTGCTTTTCCCGCAGGATGCCCTTCTCAAGCGGCTCGGCGGTCTTTGTCTCCGAAATCAGGCCGATGACGCCCTTGATTTCCTTGGGCTGGAAGTTGACTTTGTTTGCGGCCTGCTCGAGCACGCGCGAAACGTCCACTATGTGCTTAGTCACGTACGAGCCGCGTCCGCCGCACTCGCAAGTCGACTTGTATGCGATGGGCTTTCCGCACTTCTCGCAGGCGTACTCGGGCCTCGCGTGCACCCTGCACTGCGGGCAGAGGTTGTAGAACGTCTTCTTGTTGCACTGCGGGCAGATGTTGTTCGCAACCTCAAGCTCTGCAGTTGCGATGGTCTTGTCCGATAGGTTCTTCTTTGCCTTGACTATGTCGCGCATCCTGCCGCCGTTCTCCCCGATTGGGAACAAAACGTGCACCGGCGGCTCCATCTTGCGCTCCTTTGCCTTCTCCGGCCGGCCCATGCTCGCGCCGACGTAAACCGTGGCCTTCTTCTTGACCTCGAAGCCTGCGAGTGCGTTGACAAGGGCCATTGCGTCCGCGTGCTTTCCTTTCGCCTCAATCGCCTTCTGCGCCGAGAGCGTCTTCCCGTCAAGAAGCCCAAGGGTCTCAAGAAGCGCGCGCGCCCACTCGCCTTCGATGATGAGCTCGCCTTCGCGCAGCTGGTGCGGCACGCCGAGCCGTTCGAGGAGTTTCTTCTTTTCCGGCTCGTTTTGGATGCTGTAGTTTCGGAACTCGAACCAGTCGAACGTGACTTTTCCCGTCGCAAGCCACTCGCAAAGCGCAATGATTTCATCCGCGGACAGGTCGTGGTAGAAGAACGTGTGCCGGGGCGCGAGCGGCACCTTGCTGTTTCTTGCAAGCGTCAGGCTCTCCTCAACTTGGATGTTGTACAGTTCCGCAAACGCCTTCTTGCCCAGCCCCTTGGACTCGAGCACCAGGCCGTACCACTCCTCGCACCACGGGCTTGGCACAATCGGGTGATTGGCCTTGAGGAAGTCGCCGTAGTTGACGAGCAGGTCGCCGAGGAACAGGATTTTTTCGACCTGCGGCCTCAATTCGAACGCCTGCTTTTCGGACTCGACCTTCACCACGTCGCCGTTTTTAAGAAGCACGATCGGGCCGTCGATTTCCTGGCAGGGCGTCACGATGCACCCCTTTCCGGGCCGCTCCACTTTGACCTGCGTGCCTATTGCCGGGTACTCGTGCAGTATCTCCATTGTCGCGGGGTGGATTGCCTTGGATGCGATTCCAGTCAGGCGGGTCCTGCCATAGCGCAGCCGTAGGCCGCCGGGACGCATCGGGTAGGAAAAGATGGGCCTTCCCGCAACCAACTCGTGCATGAACTTGTCGATGGGCTTGATTTCCACCTTGTGCCCCGGGTCGGATTTTGCGACCTTGATTAGGCTCTGGATGAAGTCCCACGAAAGCCCTGCTTTCTTGGAAATCTTGAGCACCTTGGCTGCCTTGAGGCACATTCCCTCGCTGATTACCAGGCACACTCCGGAGCGCACGCGGTTGGTGTCAACAGTCGGGATGTTCTTGGTCTTGGAAACCTCGTAGTCCTCGGTCGCGTCGCCTGCGATGCACACCGGGCAGTTGCGCACGATGCTCTGGATTTCCTCCGAGGTCGGAACATACTGGCCCGCCCTGGTTTTTCGCGCGTAAAGCCCCAGCTCCTCGATGTAGCGCTCGACCTCGCTTTCGGACGCGCGGTAGTCGCCTATTCCCGCAAACTTGCGGCACACGTCGCCCAGGATTACCGAGAACGCCTGGCCGGTTCCTCCTGCTGCGCGGATTGGGCCCGAAAAGAACACCGCGACGTAGCTTGAGCCGTCGAAGTTCTTGCGTATCTCGACTTTGGATATCCCCTCGATTGGCGCGCTTACCACTCCCTCGGTGAAAAGCGCAAGGCCCGAACGCACAGCTTGTTCAATGCGCTGCTGGGTCGTGAGGATTTTACCGTTGTCGAACTTTCCCTCGATGATTTCCTTGCAAATCCCGAAGCACGTCTTCTCGCGGTCGCCGGACTGTTCCTCATTTATCCTGCGGATGCACGCGGCTATGCCCACCGGCCCGACCAATCCCTCCACCCTTGCCGCTACGTCGGGCGCCGGAGTGATTTCAACAACCTCCTCCGGGTCGAAGCCGAGCTTCCGGGCTTTGGTCGCTATTGCGTATTCCTCGTTGATTTGCGCGGTGAGCGCGTCGAAGTATCTCTGGATGTAAGGCGAGCATTCGAGAGCGTTTTTTGGCTTTTCGTCCTGCGGCTTTGTATCCTGCGGTTTAGCGTCTGTAGTCTGGGGCTTGATTTTTTCCTGTGCAACCTTTTCTTTTTCCGACATTTTATTCTACCTTTGAAAAGTCAATCACTTCGAGCTTTCCCGTGTCCATGCCGTAAATCGGCACCTTGCACGGCGTCGGTTGGTGGCCGAGGCTGACCTGGAAGTCGGTCTGGGCCTGGAACGTGCCGGAGTTTATGATTACCGTGCCGTTGTAGTTCTCCGCGTACCCGTTCTTGTGCACGTGGCCGAAGTGGAATATGTCCGGCGTGAAGTCAAGAGCCATGTAGTCGCGCGGCTCCGGTACGAGCGAGTCCTCGCCGTAGCGCGGGGCCAGGTGGTGCTGGTTGAGCATCTCCATCGCGACCTTCTGCGGGTTCTCGTACCCGTCGCGCAGGTTGGAGTTGTTGGAAATCCAGCCGTCAACTGAAGTGCCGTGGTAAATAAGCAGTGAAAGGCCTTCGACCTTGTGGATGGAGGGGTTTCCCACGAAGTGGATGTTTTCCGCATCATCCACGAACTTTACGAACTCCAATGGAAGCGCTGGCTGCGGGTCAGCTACGCGAACCGCGTCGTGGTTTCCGGGTGCGACGATGACTTCGATGTGCTCGGGAATGGCCTTGAGGAAGCCGCAGAGGATTTCGTACTGGGCGAAGATGTCCTTGGTGACTAGCTCGCGCTCCTGGTTGGGGTACACGCCTATGCCGTCCACCAGGTCGCCTGCGATGCTTATGTACTTGATGTCCTCGGCGACCTCGCGCTCCCGTTCATTCGTCTTGCCGTTGAGAAACGAAAGGAACTGCTGGAAGTTCTTCTGCATAAACCACCTGCTGCCCACGTGCAGGTCGGAAAGGAATACGATTTTTGCGGGCCGGCTGGACAGGTGCCTGTTGCGGTGCTGCAAAAGCTTTCCGGGAGTCGTGAAGCCCTTTGCGATGAGCAGGGAGTTGGACATGTACGCCTCGAATGAAAGCACTTCGTCCTCCATTATGCCCGAAGCCTGCGCCATTATGGGCGAGTCCTTTGGGATGAGGAGCGGGACGAGCGTCTCCTCGTCCTCTATCTCTATCAGGACGTGGCCGTTCTTGGTCACCTTCTTCGAGTAGACCATCCCGATTACGTTGATGGTCTTCCCCTGGCGGTTCTGCGCCTCGCGCAGCTTCACCGTGTCGTGGCTTGATGACATCATCCGCAGCTGGTGGGAAAGCCTTGAGTAGCGGTCGTTGAAGTAGTCCACGAAGTCCCTGACCGTGCCCTTGCAGCGCGAGTGGTCGGTCACGTCGCTTTCGCCTATGGAGAGCGCCAGGTCCTTCTCAAGCGTGGCTGCTCGCGGCACGCCGCTTGCCCACTCGCCTGTCTTGACAGCTGACGCGGGCTCGATAGCCTTTGCGGACCTCGCGGTGCTTTCGCGCCACAGGCCCAGCGCCTTGTCGTCGAGGACGAAGATGCCGTGCCTCTGCATGTACTCGCGGAGCTTCAAGGCGTCCTCGTAGGCGTTCAAGGACTGGCAAAGTTGCCCGATTGTGCCGGGCGAAACCATGATGTTGTCCTTGCGGAAGAGCGCCGCTACCTGCTTCTTGCGTAGTAATTCAGTCTGCACGGCATCGGAAGCCGTAGCGTCTGCCATTTCCAACCCACTTTCAAGGCCCAAGGAAAGCACTGGCTGTCGTGTAGCGGCAAAACCTATTGTGCCTTCCTGCCTTCTGCTAAAAACTTACGCTTTCAATCCGGCGCATGAAACGCCTTGTGAATAGAGACAGTAACGCGCTAAACAAATAAAAAGAAGACTGGGCCGAGTTGCCGGTTTGGAAAAAACGGGGACTGGAAAAGAGCGAAATGGAAGGCAAAAGAAAGAAATCGGGGAAAGGGGAAAGAAAGCCTAAACTTTCTTCCAGCTGATTGCGCCAACCGGGCAGCCGTCTATCGCAGCCTGGATTTCCGACTCGGACGCGCCAGTCGGGTTTGCGACCTCGGACTTGCCGTCAGCCCCCATCTGGAACACCTTCGGGCAGACGCCTGCGCACGCGCCGCAACCGATGCAAGTGTCCTTGTCAACAACCGGAACCTGTGCCATATGCAATCACCAAATAATTGAGTAGGTTTACTTTGTTTTGTCCACAGTTTTAAAGCTTCGCAAGAAACCGGCGGAAAACGCGGGAATCTCTTTTTTAACTTGAACATCTGATAATAGTTTGTCGTCTGTTCGGCCCAGTCAATTGGCGGACGGGCGGCGCGGTCTTTGGGCAGAAGGGGTTTATAGCAACGTGACAGCCTACGCACTGGTTTCCGACAAGCAGTTCATCGCTGACAAATGCCTATTGCACAGGCGGCACGTAGTCAAGATGGTCCGCATCACGAATTCCGGCCACATCGGCGGGAGCTTCTCCGCAGCCGAACTTCTGGCCACCCTATACTACTCATTTCTCAAGCACGACCCGGCAAACCCCAAGTGGGAAGGCCGCGACTACTTCGTATACTCAAAAGGCCACATATCGCCCCTTGCATACTCCATCCTCGCTGACTGCGGGTACTTCCCGAAGGCCGAGCTGGCCACGTTCCGCAAGCTTGGCACTCGGCTGCAGGGCCACCCGGACAGGATGAAGGTGCCCGGAATCGAGGCCTCCACAGGCCCGCTTGGTGAAGGGTTCTCGATGGCACTTGGGATTGCACTTGCACTTCGCGTTGACAAGAAGCCCAACCACGTGTGGGCAATCACCGGCGACGGCGAGCACCAGGAAGGCGAGGTCTGGGAAGCAATCATGGCCGCAGGCAACTTCAAGACCGACAACCTCACGATAATACTTGACTACAACAAGAAGCAGAACACCTGCGAAATTGACAAGATAATGTGCCTCGAGCCCATCGCCGACAAGTACCGCGCCTTCGGTTGGAACGTAATCGAGATAATTGACGGCCACGACATCGGCCAGATAATGGATGCTTACAGGAAGGCGCTTGCGTTCAAGGGAAAGCCAACTGTGATAATCGCGCACACAGTCAAGGGAAAGGGCGTCTCGATTTTTACGCAGGAGGCTTCGGGCTTCCACGGAGCGCCGCCCAACGACGCGGAATTTGCAAAGGCAATGGCTGAACTCGGACCGGCGAAGGAGCCGGATTTCTTCTAGTGATTCTTATGGGCGGACCATCCAAGGGAACGGGAATCGCGACTCGCGAAGCCTACGGCGAGGAACTAGCAAAGCTTGGCGAGGAGAACAAGAACATAGTCGTCCTTGACGCCGACCTTTCCACTTCCACCAAGACCGCGGTATTTGGTAAGAAGTTCCCTGACAGGTTCTTTGACATGGGCATTGCCGAGCAGAACATGATTGCGGTTGCCGCTGGAATCTCATTCACAGGCAAGACCGTATTCGCGTCTAGCTTTGCGATGTTCGCATCCGGAAGGCCCTGGGAGCAGATACGCAACGCGGTCTGCCACAACCAGGCGAACGTCAAGATTGTAGCGACGCACGGCGGAATCTCAGTTGGCGAGGACGGCGCGAGCCACCAGGCGCTTGAGGACATCGCGATAATGCGCGCAATCCCCCGGATGCGCGTGATTAATCCCGCTGACGGAGCTGCGACCAAGAAAATCATACGCGCGGTTGCCGATGACTTCGGCCCGGTGTACGTGCGGCTCTCGCGACCCAAGTTCCCGATAGTCTATGACGATTCCTACTCCTTCAAGATGGGCCAGGGCAACCTGCTTGACGATGGCGCAGATTGCGCAATCATAGCCATCGGCTACGAGGTCAACGAATCGCTCAAGGCAGCTGAGATGCTCAAGGCCGAGGGCATCTCGGTACGCGTAATCGACATGGCGTCCATCAAGCCCCTTGACTCAAATCTCGTCCTCAAGGCAGCCCGCGAATGCGGCTGCATAGTCACCGCCGAGGAGCACAGCATAATCGGCGGCCTCGGTGGCGCGGTGGCAGAGTGCGTAAGCGCAAACTATCCAGTTCCTGTTGTGCGCGTCGGAGTCAAGGACACTTTCGGCGAATCCGGAGACTTCCTTTCCCTGCTTGAAAAGTTCGGCCTTACTGCCCCGCACATTGCGGATGCCGTAAGGGCCGCAGTCAAGATGAAAAAATAAAAGAAAAAACAATTTGCTTTTGGTTGAAAGACCGGACGCTACCTTGGTGATTTTGGTATGAAGTTGTTCATTGACACTGCAAACATCGAGGAAATCAAGGCCGCTTCCCGCTGGGGAGTAATCGCCGGAGTCACCACCAACCCCTCTCTTATTGCGAAGGAGGGCAAGGACTTCAAGGAAGTGGTTGGCGAAATCTGCAAGCTCATCGACGGCCCCATCAGCGCCGAAGTCACCGCACTAACCGCGCCAGAGATGATAAAGCAGGGTAAGGAAATCGCCAAGTGGCACAAGAACATCGTAATCAAGATACCGCTCAACGAGGAGGGCATCATCGCCTGCAAGGCGCTCTCCGACGCGGGGATAAAGACCAACGTCACCCTCTGCTTCTCGGCAAACCAGGCGATGCTCGCAGCACTTGCCGGAGCAACCTACGTCTCGCCTTTCATCGGCAGGCTCGACGACATCAACGAGGACGGCATGCAGCTGATTGCCGACATCCGCCAAATCTACACCAACTACGGCTACAAGACGCAGATTCTTGCGGCAAGCATCCGCCACCCGGTCCACATCACCAAGTCCGCACTTTTGGGCGCGGACGTCGCAACGGTTCCCTACAAGGTCCTGCTGATGATGTTCAAGCACCCCCTTACTGACTCCGGCCTCAAGAAGTTCATGGAGGACTGGGAGAAATTGCAGAAGAAATAATCGAGATGGTTGAAATGGTCGAGACCCCAAAAAGGAAGCCGCAGATTAACGTGGAAGTCCCGGAGCTGAACGGCAAAGGCCGCACCGTGGCCGTCCCTCCCGAAAACAGGCGCGGGGTAACAGTCACCAACATCCCGATGGACGAGTTCAAGAAGCCCTTGGAATCCGAATCCACCCACCTGCGCATCCCAATGGCAGGACGCAAGCCCCCGCTGACCGTAGTTGACAAGGACACCAAGATGTTTCAGACTGTAATCGAGCGGAACCTGGCGTTGCAGAATAAGCACAGCCACCTTCCCGGCAAGCTGGAAGACAACCTGCGCATGCTCCTGAGCAAGAAGAAGTCCCAGTAATTGCGGCCTTTACGCAAAAATCCCACCGCTAATCTTATTAAGAAACTAATTCTAATTCAAAAAATATTATTTTGCGAGGTCGAAACATAGAAAAATGATTAGTTTTCCCAGAAAGGTCCTAATGATCGGGTACGGCGCAGTTTCGCGCTGTACGCTGCCCATCCTTCCCAAGCACATCGACGTCCCCCTTTCCAACATCACGATAATAGATTTCGAGGACAAGTCAAAGGAGCTCGAGCCCTGGACAAAGAAGGGCGTCAAGTTCGTGCAGGACCGCGTCACCAAGGACAACCTCCCGGCATTGCTTTCCAAGTACGTCTCGAAGGGCGACCTAATCATCGACCTGGCATGGTGCATCGACGCCTGCGACATACTCAAGTGGTGCCACGACAACGAGGTACTTTACATAAACGCGTCAGTTGAGGAGTGGGACCCGCAAGAAGGAATGACTGAGAAGACCACTTACGAAAAGTCGCTGTACTTCCGGCAGATGCGCATACGCGAGCTCACCAAGCCCTGGCCAAGGGGGGCGACAACTGCAGTGCTTGACCACGGCGCGAACCCCGGCCTAATCTCGCACTTTGTGAAGAAGGCGCTTGTTGACATTTCAGAAAAGCTCCTCGCTGAAAATAAGGTCTCCGAGCAGAAGGCCGCTGACATCCGCAAGCACCTCAAGGACAACAAGTTCAACTACCTTGCGCGCGAGCTTGGGGTCAAGGTAATCCACTGCTCCGAGCGCGACACGCAGGTGACCAACAAGCCCAAGGGAGTTGACGAGTTCGTCGGCACATGGAGCATCGAGGGGCTACGTGAGGAAGGCACCGCGCCTGCAGAGCTTGGCTGGGGCACGCACGAAAAGACCCTGCCTGGACTGGCCTGCCTGCCGCCAACCGGGCCCAAGAACCAGATTTTCCTCGCGCAGATGGGCATAAACACCTACGTGCGCTCGTGGATTCCCAACCAGGAAATAGTCGGGATGGTAATCCGCCACGGCGAGGCCTACGGCCTTTCGGACAGGCTCACTGTCTGGAACGGGCGGAAGGCCCTCTATCGGCCCACAGTGCACTACGCTTACATGCCCTGCCACGAGACTTTGTCCTCGTTGTGGGAGCTCAAGTGCCGCTATTACGAGATGCAGCCGCGCATCCGCATCCTCTACGACGAGATTACCTCCGGTGAGGACATCCTCGGCGCCCTTGTGATGGGCCACCCCTACGGCTCGTGGTGGTGCGGGTCGATACTTGGCATTGACGAGGCAAGAACGCTCGTGCCAGGCCAGAACGCGACCACCATACAGGTGGCAATCGGCGTGGTGTCGGCGCTGTGCTGGATGATTGAGAACCCGACCAAGGGCGTGTGCCTGCCCGACGACCTTCCGCACGAGTACATACTCAAGATTGCGGAGCCGTACCTTGGGAAGCTCGTGTCCGTGCAGAGCGACTGGACCCCGTTGAAGAACCGCAAGATTTTCTTCATGGAGAACCCCCAGTGCAAGGCCGACGAGGACGACCCGTGGCAGTTCCGCAACTTCGAGCTGCTGCCCTGAAGGAATTGCGGGTTGGCCGGGTTTGGCCGCCATAATTCCCCTTTTTGTTTTTCCTTTTTCTTTTCCCCTCTTTTTTCCGCCTGCCCGAACAAAATAAAAGCTTTCAACCCGAAGCTAATCTTATGAAAATCGCAATCGGCTCCGACCACGCAGGGTTTGCCCTCAAGGAGGACCTGAAATACGCAATTGACCGCGACTTGAATGCGGTCATAGTTGACGTGGGCACGAACAGCGAGGAGTCCGTTGATTACCCTGATTTTGCCGAGAAGGTAGTCCGCCTGGTGCAGCAAAAGCAGGTGGATTTCGGCATCCTCATCTGCGGGACCGGAATCGGGATGAGCATCGCCGCAAACAAGTTCGAGGGAATCCGGGCCGCAAAGTGCAACTCCGCAGTGGAAGCCACGCTTACGCGCCAGCACAACGACGCAAACATCCTCTGCCTTGCCTCCCGCACCGTTGACAACGAGCTTGCGATGCAGATTGTCAAGGCATTCGCGATGACCGACTTCTCGGCAGAGGAGAGGCACGTGCGCAGGCTCTCAAAGATTACGGGCCTGGAGTGCGCAAACCACGACGAGATGCGCAAAAAGCGCATGACTCCTTAGTTTTGGCTATTTGCTTTCAAGCCGCCTGACCGCAAGCATTCGGGCAAAACCATCCAGCTGCCCACCCATAAACCGTCGGCATATCTTTTTCTATCCTTTCAGCCTATCCTACTTTCATGGCTAAAGTCGCGGTAACCCTGCTTAATGCCGATTGGTCCAACCTCGCCTCCGACATCAAAAAAATCGAGGCCCTTGGCGTGGACTTCATCCACCACGACGTGATGGACGGCCACTTCGTTCCCAACATATCCTTTGGCGCCTACGCGCAGGAGTGCATACGCAAGGTCACCAGAAAGCCCATCGAGACGCACATGATGGTCTACGAGCCCCAGCGCTTCGCCGAGTCCTACGCGAAGGCGGGCTCTACCTACTACCTCATCCACTTCGAGGCGTGCGGAAACCTCGCCTCGGCAATACAGGACTGCCAGAAACAAGGGCTCAAGGTTGGCATCGTGCTCAACCCCAACACCAACGTGGAGGCGGCGGAGCCCTACCTGCGCAAGTTCGACATCGCAATCCTCTTGTTGATGGGCGTCTACCCGGGCTTTGGCGGCCAGAGCTTCATACCCGAGACTGTGGCCAGGCTGAGGCAGGCGCGGCACATGATTGACCGGCTTGGCGTGAAGACCCTTCTTGAGGTTGACGGCGGGGTCAACGCCGCGTCCTATCAGGAATGCCTCGATGCTGGCGCGGACATACTCGCAACCGGAAGCTACGTCACAAAGAACCTTGCAGGCAAGGAGCCGCGCGACTTCGTCAATGCGGTTCATGGCTACAGGCGTGGTAAGCGCACATGATCCGCGCAGGCAACGCAGACGTACTCGGGTTCCATTTCACTCCGCCCCACGAGCAGGGCGTGCGGAAGCTTTCAGGCAAGGCAAGGGACTCCGCAGAACCCATCTTCACGACCCACAACATCCTGCGGCCGATGCAGGGGTTCGAGCGCGGCTGGCTCTACGGCTACCTGTTCGCAGGCGACCTGTCGGTGTTCGTGGCAATCGGCCGCGACTCGAGCGACAGCAGGTTCTTCCAGGAGTTCCGTCTCGGCGGGAAGAGCATGGTGGTCGGCGAGAGGCTCTGCGAATCCAAGCTTGAGCAGGGCAAGCTCATAATCCGCGAGTCCGGGCTGCAGGTGGACTGGACCGGCCCTTTTCCGGAGTACAACGTGAGCGTCTGGCTTGAAAAGGACGGCAACAAGGCCGAGTTCCGCTACAAGTTCGAAAAAATCAGCGAAAAAGTCGGGCCTTACAGGTGCACGGGCGAGGTGTTCGGCAACCGGCTCGCCTACTTCTACATCCTTCCCTGCAAGGCCTCGCTTGTTGCCAAGATTGAGGGCGACCCGGAGAAGCTGGGCATACCCAAGGAGCTTTTCGAGCGCATCAACGGAAAGGAAATCACCTCCTTCTTTGCCTACAACGAGGCCGTGCACGCCAACGGCCCGCTTTACAATGGCGGGTGGTACTGGCACATGCTGGAGTGCTACGAGGACAACCAGGCGAAGCCCCTCAAGATGCTCGGGTTCATGGACCTGTTCTTCGAGGGCAGCAAGGTCGAGCGCGAGCGTAAGGCGGTTGTGATGAACCTGCAGTTCTACTGCGTCGACTTGGAGTCAGGGGAGATAAGCATAGACTCGGATGCCAAGATAACCTTCGAGACCAAGGATGGCAAGCCATTCTTTCAGCTTGAGAACGAGGATTTCTCCGCGCAGATACGCGCCCAGTCAGTGCCGGTGCTGCGGAAGATTGAAGGCAAGAAGGAGATGTTCGGCGTGCACCTGCAGCACATCGAGTATTCCGCATACCAGAGCGAGGGCACGCTCAAGTGCGGGGACAAGACCTACAACCTCATAGGCACCAGCGAGATTGCGGGCGGCTGGGGCCAGAGATGGATTTGAACGGCCTCTTTTCCCTTTCGCCCTTTTTCCGGGCTTACTTTTTGCCGCCGTGCAGCGCACAGTATTCTCCAAACGAGCACTCGATGACTTCCTTGAGCTTGCTAATTGGCACGCGCTTCTGGTTGCCGGAGTCGCGCTCGCGGATTGTGACATCGTCCTTTTCCAGCGAGTCGTAGTCAACAGTGATGCAGAAAGGCGTGCCGACCTCGTCCTGACGCGCGTAGCGCTTTCCGATTGAGCCGGACTCGTCGTACTCGCACACGAACTCGTTTCGCAGCATCTCGAATACCGCGCGGCCCTTCTCCGCCAGGCCGTCCTTTTTCATCAGCGGGAATATTGCGACTTGCACCGGAGAAAGCTCCGGGTGGAGCGCAAGCGTGCTCGTGCTTCCCTTGTCCGAGGCGTTCTCGCGGTAGGCATCCAGCAGGACTGTGAAGAACACGCGGTCAACTCCGATGGACGGCTCGATTACGTGCGGGATTACGCGCTCGTGGCTCTCCTCGTCAAAGTAAGTGAGGTCCTTTCCGCTTTCCTTCTGGTGCTGCGAGAGGTCGAAGTCAGTGCGGTTCGCGATTCCCTGCAGCTCCTTCCATCCCCACGGGTACTTGTACTCGATGTCCCACGTCTCGACCGAGTAGTGCGAAAGCTCGGTCTTTACGTGCTCGCGCAAGCGGAGGTTTGCAGGGGTGATTCCAAGCGAGTAGAGCCACTCGAGGCAGGTGATGAGCCAGTAGCCGTGCCACTGGGTCTTGATGACTTTGTTCTTGAGGGCATCGCCGATTGTCATCGTCTCCATCAAGCCGTCCTTTCCCTTCCCCTGCTCGATTGCGGTAATCATCTGCACCTTCTTCTCAAGGATTTCCTTTGACAGGAGCGGGCAGCTGTTCACGAGCTTGGGGTGTATGAAGAATTCGATTTCCATCTGTGAGAACTCGCGGCAGCGGAACACGAAGTTGCGTGGGGCGATTTCGTTCCTGAAGGCCTTCCCAATCTGGGCAATCCCGAACGGGAGCTTCTTGCGCATCGCCTGCTGCACGATGCGGAAATCCGCAAACATGAGCTGCGCCGTCTCGGGCCGCAGGTATGCAATCGAGGACTCGTCCGCAACTGCTCCGATGTGAGTTGAAAACATCAGGTTGAACTTGCGCGCAACCGAAAGCTCGCCCCCGCACTTCTGGCAGACTATCTTGTGCTCCTTGATGAGCTCTCCGAGCTTGTCGAGCGAGAAACCATCCACGCTAATCTTGAGTTCGTCCTCCACAAGCGTGTCAGCTCGGTGCCTTGACTTGCACTTGAGGCAGTCCACGAGCGGGTCGTTGAACGCGGCCACGTGCCCTGAAGCCACCCACACGCGCGGGCTGGTGATTATTGAGCCGTCGATGCCGACTATGTCCTCGCGCGACTGCACGAAAGTCTTCCACCAGGAGTTCTCAATCCTCTTTTTGAGCTCGACCCCGTAGGGGCCGTAGTCGAAAAAGCCGGCAGCTGAGCCGTAGATGTCGCTGTTTGCAAAGAGGATTGCCCTGCGCTGGCAGAGGCTGATTACCTTCTGGGTAAGCTCGTCAGTGATGGTTGATTTTGAGACTTTGTTGGATGACATTAGAAAAGACCCCCATAGGCTTTGCTGGCTGCAAAACCGCGTAAAATTCTAGCTAGTCAAGACTTATTTAACCTAGAGGCAACAAAATAATACATTCAGGTTCGCGCTATTTGGTGGTTTTTGTGGCATCACGAGAGGATTTTTTCAAGCTGGCAAAGAAGGGGGTTACTGAAAAGTATTCCCGAAAGGACCTGCAGATAATGCAGGCAGTGCGCAGCCTTGACGACATCGACCAGGCCAAGAGCCTGCTCTTTACAAGGCTTGCCGAGTGGTTCAAGCTCAACTTCCCCGAGCTGGACGTTGCCAACGAGGAAAGCTACGCGCTTATCGTGGCCGAGTTCGGCTCAAAGGAAGGCCTTTCCAAGGCCAAGCTGGTTGAGATGGTCGGCGAGGCCAAGGGCGGCGAGGTATTCGCGGCATCCAAGAAGAGCTTCGGCGCGCCCTTTGACGAGGCAGACACTGCGGTAATCCGCGCTTTCGCATCCCAGATTTACTCGCTTTTTGCTGCACGCAAGGTGCTTGAGGACTACATAACCGAGCAGGCCAACAGGGAGATGAAGAACCTTTCCTACATCCTCGAACCCACCATTGCGGCAAGGCTGATGACAACTGCCGGCGGGCTTGAGAAGCTCGCGCTGATGCCTGCAAGCACCATCCAGGTAATCGGTGCGGAGAACGCATTGTTCAAGCACATCAAGTCAGGCACGAACCCGCCCAAGCACGGCATCATCTTCCAGAGCGCCTACGTCCGCGGCGAGCCCCTTGAACGCAGGGGCAGGATTGCCCGCGCGCTTGCTGCAAAGCTTGCGATTGCGGCAAAGGGAGATTATTTCTCAGGAAACTTCATCGCGGAAAAGCTCAAGGCGGACTTGGATGCACGCGTAAAGGAAGTCGTTGACTTGAACCTCGCGCCCCGCAGGGAGCTTACCGAGGATGAGAAGTTCAGGCGCGACTTCGGATTTTCCAAGCGCGGGCCCGGTTCGCGCGGAGGCCCCGGCGGCGACCGCAGGCAGGGAGACCGGCGCAACGGCAGGCCCAAGCAGAGTTTCCAGAGCAAGGCTTATTTTGCGCGCAGGGAAGGCGGCAACGAAGCTGCTGCAGGCGGCTATGACCGCCCGGCAAGGCGCTACGATGCACCCCGCGAGGGCAGCTCGCGGCCTAGTTACGGCGACAAGCCCCGCTATGGTGGTGGAGACCGGCCCAGTTATGGCGGCAACCGGCCTAGTTTCGGAGGTTCGCGCGGCGGAAGCCGCGATGGCGGCTCAAGGCCAAGCTTTGGCGGGAAGCCCCGCTTCGGCGGCGGAAGGCGCGACGGGAAGCGCGAGCGCTCGGGCGGGAAGTTCCGAAGATAAATCGCGTTTTCTTTTTTTCCTTGTTCAGCTGGTTTCCATAATCAGGAACTTGATTACTTCCCAGCCGATGGCCCCGGCTACAAGCAGGCCGATTATGTCAAGCAGCTCTACTTCCATACAAACTGACCAGTGGTTTGCCTTTCTTGGGTAATTTTTATTCGCCTGTCGGGCTTAATGTAGCTTTGCTGTTTTTAAATCATAAAACCCAGCGATTCGTGACGACGCAAGGGCCGGGCTAATTTTTTCCTTGAGTCAAAGCGTCCAGTATTTTTCCAGGGTTTGCGATTTCTATTCCCCGGTAGCTCTTCAAGTCCGTAAGATGCGCGTCCCACGACGCTATGTAGTCTGCCTTGCAGGCAACGGCGCACTCCAAGACGCGGTTGTCTGCGTCGTCAGCGACGATTTTCAGCCGCTCAGTAGGCCTTATGACTTCCAGGAAGCAGAGGAAATCGCCGATGATGCGTTCTATTTTGTGTTTTGAAAAGTCGCAGTCGCGTGAGGTGATCCGTCCGAGTTCGCACAGGATGGCCAACAACGTCACGCCCTCGATTTTTCTGCTTGCCGCAAGGCTCAAGAGCCCGCGTGAGGCACCTTTCTTTGAAAGCATTGCTGAAACTAGCACGTTGGTATCGAAAACAACCCTTGTCAAGATATCACTTGATAGAAATGCCGCAAATGATGCAAAAACATTGCCTTGATTTGGGTTAAACTTTTCGTTTCATTGCAGGACTGGATACCTTATTAAGATAATCTTACTAGTAAGACTAAGAAGTGGTTTGTCGTGGCAGATGCAAGCGTGTTGGTAACGAAGATGTCGTCAAAGGGCCAGGTGGTCATACCCGAATCCCTGCGAAATGAATTGAACCTCGATTCGGGGTGCGTGTTCGTGGTATATGGCAACCGCAGCTCGGACGCGATACTGCTCAAGCGCCTCCGGATTGAAGATCCCGCCAAGGAGTTCGAAAAACTCGCGGACTGGGGCGCAGCGCGTGCAAAGAAGCTTGGGATAGACACGCGGCCGCAGGCAATCGTAAGGGCACAGCACAGGCGCAGGGCTAAGGGTTAGTTATTCCAATCCCAATGCTGCGCCTATGGCAGGAAGTCCTGTGACTTGATTTTCTCAGGAAGATACGTAGTCGAGATGTACTGATAAGGGTGAACCTGCGGTTCCCCCTTATGAACCCACCTCCCTTTATGGGAGGAAGTCCTGGCTCTTGATTTTCTCAGGCAGGTAAGTCGTCGAGATGTACTGCAGGTTCTTGGACGAGAGCGACTGGATTTCTGCCTTGATTTTCTTGTCAAGGAACTTGTTGATTTCGCGCTGCCACGCCGGCGCCTTGAACCAGTCGTAGGCCTTCATCTCCTCCGCGCGCTTTATGTCCACTTCCTTTGCCTTGATTGTCACGCTGCGCAGGTCGTAGTGCTCGATGTCGGAGATGCTCATTCCCAGGAACTTCATTTCCTTGCTCCCGAGTCGGTCGGACTCGTGCGCAAGCGCCATCGAGCCGTACTTCATTGTTGAGTAGATGTACCACCCGTAGGGGTCGGCGTCAGTAAGGCAGTAAATGGGAAGGTTAAGCTCGGAAGAGAGGCGCTTGAGGAGCCTGCGCGCGCCGCGTGCGGCCTGTCCTCCGGTTGTCATCAAAAGGCACTTCTGCTTTGCCCAGTAGGCGTCCTCGTTGAGACGGTCAAAGATTGCGTTCTTCTCCGCAACCAGCACGTATTCCGCGTCGATGTCCTTGAACTCGACCTGCTCCACAATGGATGGCACGGCCCAGCCGCCCGAACCCATCTTGGAGAGGTCAATCGTGTCCACCTTGTCCTTGACTCTGTCGGTGACCACCATCTGTCCTGCGATTCTTCCCTTTGGTTCCGCCCGCAGGTGCAATCTTTCACGGAAAGTGTCCAAGGCGACTTCGAAGTCAACAATTGCCAAGTCTGATTCTTTTTGCTCGTCAATGGTGTCCTCCTTGGTTCCCGGAATCGTGTGCTTCTTTGCGTAGTAGAGGTCTCGGAGGGTAGCTGTGAGGTTGTTCTCCAAAAGGTCCTTCTTCACGTAGGAAGCGACGAGCAAAGTCTGCATGAACCTGCGCGCGTGCGCGACGTTGAACAGGTAGCGCCGGGCGAACTTGTCGCCGAGCTCGATTTTCTTGGTCTTCTCGTTGAACGTGACGTTGGACGAGCCGCGGACAGGGATGTCGATGTGCAGGTTCTCGCCCTTGTTGATTTCTTCCAGAAGCGCAGCTGCCAGCGCCTGGATTTTCTGCATCGTCTCGGCGTCGTACTCGCGGATTTGTTTGGGCGCCGCCTCTCCTGCTTCCTTCTTTGCTGCCATCTGTCAAAAACCTTCTATAAACGTCAAACTTCCTTGCTGCCTGTTCTTTGTCCTTTTGGTCTTAGTCCTCGGCCTTTCCGTCGTCTTCTTCCTCTACGCCGCCGACTTCCTCGAGGCTCTCCTCGGCCTCCTCGCCCTGCGCAAGGAGTATCGCCGTTCTTTCCTCGGCGGTCTTCTTGAGCTTGGTCACCAAAAGCGCCTTGTCGGTCCCGGTAAGGTCATTGATGCACTCGGCAACCTCGCCTATGTAGCGGAAGAATATGCTCCTGCGGTGTTCCTGCTCCTTTGCGCGGTCAAGCGCGTTGAGGTACTTTGCGATGTCGCGGCCGCACTCCATGAGCGCAGCGCGGATTTCCTCGATGATTTCCTCCTCGCCTGAGATGGACAGCTTGCCGGCGCCGGTGTAGGGCACGTAAACGGACACGAAGTTGATGAATATGCTTACCGGAAGCGTCTCCCAGCCCTTGAGGTTGTAGCGCGACCAGTCAACGTCCTTTACCGCAAGGGTCGTTGCGCAGGTGCCTGCGTCGAAAAGCATGGGCACGCGGTTTGCGTAGCGCAAAAGCTCTCCCTTGGTCTCAACCGGGTTTCCGTTGTCGTCGGTGCTAACCCACGAGCCGCTCTTTCCGCCGTAGGCAATCGCCGCCTCAACAGCAAAGGGGATTCCTCCTCGGAAGACCCTGGGCTTGCGGCAGACCACCTTCATCTGCTCGGGCTGGAGTATGTTCTTGAGCGACATCTCGATTTGCTGCTCGCCTATCATTATGAGCGAGCCAGTCTCCGGCGCAATCCACTTGATTTGGCCGAATGACTTTACGATGCGCTCCGCCTCCGGCCAGGTGAGGTTCTTAGGCGCCCGCTCGAAATACTTCTGGTAAAGCGCCTCGTCGGTTTTGGCGGTCTTGTATTCCTTCTTGAGTTTTTCCAGGTCTTCCGGCGTGTGCAGTCCCCTGTAGTAATCCGTGCAGAGGGCGAAAACCTCCTTGACCTTTTCCGCGCTTATGCGGGTGAAGTCGGACTGGAGCATTGAGGAGATTTTCCTTGCCTTGGACATCTGCGCGATGTCCATCAGGTCGGAAGTCGAGATTCCCAGCGGGTGGGGGAGCGTCTCCTCCGCCTTTTTGGGGATGTCCCTGGATGCCCTCGGGAATATCACCGGCTCGTTTCCCTTCTGGGGTTCGGTAAGGTCTATCTGCACGTGCGGGTTTGCTATCGCGGTCCTGCGCAGGTACTCGTAGACGCCGTATTCCGACCGGTTGTAGGTCACCTCGGAGAACTCCGCCTCGATGCGCAGTCCCCGGAACTTGCCGGAGTACTCGCGCATGTTCTTTATGACCGGTTCGTTGGTCTTGACGTCAATTGTGAGCTCGCACTCGTAGATTTTGTAGTCGCCGGTGCTTGTCTTTACTTTCGTCGGCTTTCCGGTGGTAATCTGTGAGAATAACGTTGCGTATGCCGCGCCGATGCCCTGCTGTCCTCTCTTTTGCTTGCGGTGGTGGAACTTGGTTCCCGAGAGGAGCTTCCCGAGCGCGTTGCCGATGAATTGCTTGGGGATACCGATGCCGTTGTCCTCGACAACGACTTTGACGTGGCCTTCGGGCAGGTTTTCAATCTCGACCCTGATGTCCGGCAGTATCCCGCCTTCCTCAGCCGCGTCAAGCGAGTTTGTCACGTATTCGTGGACGATGGTTGTAAGCGAGCGGACCTTCCCGGAGTAGCCGAGCATCTGCCTGTTCTTCTTGAAGAACTCCGCTACGCTGTATTCCTTGTAGTCGTGCGACTGGGCGTCCTGTGCCTGGGCAATCTCGGCCTTTGCCGGGGCGGCTGCCTTTGCGTCCTTCTCTGCCATCAAAAATACCTTTGGGTGATTGGTTAGTACGCTGAAATCTTAAATGGTTGCTGGCCCAAGGCCAAGAAAACGGGGTTTTTACCTCGTAAATGCTTATGGTCTTGAAGCTTATTATTCCCTTGTGGGTCGTGCCTTTCTTTGCAAGGTTTATCTGTAAGGACGCGAGAATATATAAAACTTGATTGGGTTCCTGCGGCAAAACGTCAGCGTTGGGCGAAGTGGTGGTCAAGGATGGCCTTGCGCATCTGGTTTTGGTTCCTGAAAGGGAGCTCTGTTGCGGGGACTTCTTTTGCGCTTGCCTGCCCGCGGAGAGGGTGGTCAAGCAGGTAAAAGTGGCCTGTCCTGTTTGTCGGCAGGTAGAGCATGGTTGAGGTGGCCGGCAACCTGAGCGGCCTGACAGCCTCGCGTGGGATCATCAGCGGCCTGTTCCCGAAGGTGGCATCGGGGTTGCCTTCATTAAGCGCCCTTTGGCGGACGTTCTTTGGGAGGAGGCCGTTCTTTTCAAGTATGTTCCTTGCGCTGTCCTCAAGTTCGGACATCCTTTCGTCGGCCTGCTTGTGCCTTTCGGCCAGGTACGTGCCAACGTTGCCCACCACTTCGGAGGCGAACCCCCTTGGGATGCGTTCGTGGGACTGGTTGGGAAGTTCATAGTCCCGAAGGTTGAATTCGTGGCCGCGGGCCCATCCTTTGTTAAGCAGCCTGTATGCGTCGTTGTACCTGTGGTCCGAAATTTGCTCCCCAAGCTTCTGGCGTTCGTCCTTTGTAATCAGGCCGTCACGCGCTATGTAGTTGAGCAGTATCTTAAGGTCGTCCGGCGAGCGTTCCCTGATGAAGCTCCTCATGTGCGAATGCGCCACGTCGTCATCTGCCAGGATGTCCCGAAGCACCCTGTTCTTCATCTCGGTCGGCTGGTAACCGACGATTTTCTTGATTTCCAGGTCGTCGGGCACCTTCTGCTTCTTGTCCGGCGAATAGATGCTGTTCTGGTAACGCAGGACCTTGATTATGTTGCCAAGGCGCTCATAAGCGTCGCCCTTTGGAAGTCCGGCCCTTGTTTTCTCGAGGTGCTCGATGTATTCCTTGCGTTCCGGGATGGTATTGGTGTACAGTATGTGGATTTTGCCCTTTTCGAACTCAGTAATGCGGCCTTCGTCCAGCAGCTTTCCCGACTCGGAGCGGAGGAACTTGTTTATGGATGTCGCAAACGTGCCTTGCCGGTGCACCGAACGCACGAGGCTGGTGAATGCCGGGTGGCCGACGACTTCCTTGTCCTTTGAAAGTTCCTCGACGATGTTCCTGTAATCGTCAAACTCAAGCTCCTTGAACTCCATCGGCTGGTTCTCGTAAATCCGCCCCAGGGCGCCAAGCAGCTTCTTGTAGTTCTTCTCCTTCCTTTCAGGGGGCATCTTTCGGACAACTGCGAGCATCTTGTTGAAGAACGGCATGTATTCCGTCTTCGACCTGTAGTCCGGGTTCAGGTGGAACACCAAAAGGACAAGCGCGTTGGCAAAGGACTTATGTATCTGGTCGGTTGCAACGGTCTCTTGAATGTTCTTGCTTTTCGTCACCGCGTCAAGGACCGAGTTTGCATTGTCGATAAGCCGGCTTGTCGGCACAAATGACCAGTTATCCCCGTTCTCCTTGATTCCTTCCTCGACGCCGGCGACTGCCGCGTCAAAGTGTTTCGTGTATTCGCGGATGCATCTCATCCGCGTTTCCGGGTCGACGTTTCTTCCGGTAGCTTCCGAATATTTCCTTATGGTCTCGGAAAGTTTGGAAAGCTTGTCAAGATGCGCATTAAGCTCCGCGGTATTTTTGCTTACGTTGCCTTCCGACTCCATTGCCATAAGTTCATCCTTTAACGTGGCATCCTTCTCAGCTTCTTGTTCCGTTCGAGGTACGAGTAGACCCCCGCGTGCGTGCTTCCCATCAAGAGGCGGTTGATGGCTTCCCGCGCGTCGTGCAGCTCCTCGAAGGTGCCGATGATTGCAATCTTGTGCTCCCACACCGAGATGTGCGCCTCGGAAAGGTCTTCCAAGACCTTCTTTGCCTTGCCTTCCTGGCCGATTACGCGCGCAAGGTACCTTTCAATGAGCTTTTCAGAACCTGCAAAGAACGTGTCAAGGTCGATTACCTCAAGGTAATACTCGTCGTCGAAAAGCTTGTATGCCTTCTCAGGAGCGAAGCCGTAGTTAATCGCGTTGACTACCATGTTCGCTACCCAGACCGCGCCGCCGTCGCCCTCGATTTCGATGTCGCCGTCAACTAGCTTGATTTCCACGCCAAGCTCGTCGTGGAGCCTCTTGGGAACCGCGCCGTCCTTGTCCTCGTAGGTTTTGATGCGTTTTTGCGGGACCTTTATCGTATCCATAAAAAATCACGTTCATCTGTATTTGAATAATAATGCTTTAATTCCAATCATTTTTCTTTCTGCATCCTGCGTACAATCTTGAAGATATCTAACGCCTTCTTTCCTGCTGGCCATCGTCCTTCCTGTTTATGGTGACCTTTCCGTAGACTTCGTCGTCGGACGTCCTGACCCCGAGCTTTTGGAAGAAGTCCGCGATGTTGTGGCAGTCCTTTCGCAGGAACATCTCCGCGTGGGGGTGGTTCTTCTCTACCCCCTGCGCCCAGTCAATCAGGTAAGGCAATCCTTTGTGTATGATTATGTTGAAGCTCGAGAGGTCGGCGTGCACGAGCCCCGCGTCGAAGGTCTTGCGCATGTTGTCAACCACGTCCTCATACGTTTCCTGCGGGTTTTCAAGCACGACCTGCTCCATCAGCGCGGACTGGAAGCCGCCCTCGCCCAAGAACTCCATCACGATGACGTTGACCCGGAGGTAGTACGGTTCCGGCACGCGCACTCCCGCGCGGTGCATGAGCTGGAGGTTGGAGTATTCCTTGCGCGCCCAGTCGTTGACCAAAAGCCTCTTGTTCTTGCGCGGGTCGAACTTGCGGTCGCCCTCGATGTACTGCAGCATCGTCTTGAACATCGACGTCTCGTACTTGAATATCTTGACCGCCACGTGCTCGGGCTTGCCGTCCTTGCCAATCCGGGTAGCGCGGAACACGCAGGCTTCCTTGCCGCTTGAAATCGGGAAGTCGAAGCTATCGATTTTTCCGGTGTTCATCATCCAGTTGAGGATTTCGAGCACCTTGTCGTCAAGGACCTTGCTTGAGTATATCTTCATGCGTTCCTTTATCGGCTTGACCTCGCGCTCGGGCTGCTTGCGCTTGGAAATCTTTCGTGCCATAGGAAATAGCATATGCCCGCGGATGATTATAACCGGTTCGAAAAGGAAGAAAATCAGGGGATGCGCAGGGTCCTCTCTTCGGAATAATCAGTTGCCCCGTCGGCCCTGTTGGCGTAAAGGTAGTATGAGTAGGTGCCTGCTGGGATGAGCGTCTGGTTGAAGGCGAACAGCCATCCTGCTGGCGCGATTTTGTTCAGATTAGCCCGGTATTGTCCAGAAATCTCGGTTGTGGGAAGAGCGCGGTTCCAGACGCGGACCTCGTCTATCACGCCGTTGAATGCTTCCTCGCCGCCGTTGTCTTGTGTCGACCCGTGGGAGTCTCCCAGGTATAAGTCAATGGCATTTGGTTGGATGGTTACGTTTGAAGTGTTGGTGCCTGTGGCCACGCCGTTGACGTAAATTGTTGCTGTGCTGCCGTTGTAGGTGGCGCTTATGTGGTTCAGGCTTCCGTTTTCCACTGGCTGGGCCGCGTAAACTGTCACGCCGTTGCCCATTTTGGTGGCCGTGTTGGGATATGCTTCCTGTGCCCAGAGTATGCTGCCGTTGTATGCGGTTGCGGCGTAGGTGTTGTTGGCGTCCGAGTTGATTATTGTCCAGTTTGTTCCGCCGTTGTAGCGGTATATGCTGCCGTTCTGGGTCGTCCCGGCGTAGAGCGTCCCGTTGTAGGTGACCAGCGCGCTTATGATTCCCGTGCCGCCTCCGACTGGCGTCCAGGTGGTTCCGCTATCATAGCGATAGACCGTGTTGTTTCCTCCGACGTAGAGTTTTCCTTCGTAAACCGCGAGTTCGGACGCGTACCCAAAGCCTGCTCCGACGAGCGTCCAGGTGGTTCCTCCATCATAGCGAAGGACTTTTGCCGAGAACAAATCGGCGGCGTACAAGGAGCCGTTGAAAACGGTAAAGCGCTTGACCACGTTGAGTCCGCTGGCTGGAAGGTCGTACTTCAGCGCGACGTAGCAGGTCTTGTTCGACTCGATGTTTCCAAACGTGTCAGCCGACTGGTATGTGATTGTGCTGTTGCCCGTTGTCGTGATTGTAAATATGGTCGTGTTGCTAGGGGATATTCCGTTCACCCAGTGGGTTGTAAACGATATTCCATTTGCGTCAGTGCCGTTCAAGGTCACAGTCTGGTTCGTACTCTTCCAAGTACCGTCGGAGTCGCAGGTTGAAACTGGTGAGGTCGTGTCCGTGCCACCGTCCGTGATGTTCCACCCGTTGTTTGCGATGAGTATCGTGTTCCTAGCCGTGGAAGCGGAATACGGGTATATGGAGTTGCCCCCGTCGAAGGTTACGCCGGGCTTGACCGGTCGGCTCGCCCACCCGTTGAGCAGCGCGTCATAATTTGCAGCCGACAGCTTCACGGACGTGAACATCGCATTCATGTTGGTGACCGAGCTTACATTCCAGTTGCCTATGTTCTGATTGAATGCTGTCGTGTGATAAAACATCCAGCTCATGTCTGTGACTTTGCTTGTGTCCCATCCGCTTATGTTTTGGTTGAATGCGTTCGCGGTATGAAACATGTAACTCGTAGTTGTGACTTTGCTGATGTTCCATCCGCTTATGTTTTGGTTGAATGCGTTCGCGTATTGAAACATACCAACCATGTTTGTGACACTGCTGGTGTCCCAGTTGTTCAGGCTCTGGTTGAATGCGGACGCGCGAGCAAACGTGCCGAACATGTTTGTGACTTTGCTTGTGTTCCAGTTTCCTATGGGCTGGTTGAATGCGGTCACTTGGTAGAACATGTAAGACATATCCGTGACTTTGCTGGTATCCCATCCGCTTACGTTCTGGTTGAATGCAGCCGCGTGATAAAACATGTTATTCATGTCTGTGACGCTGCTCGTGTTCCAGTTCCCTATCGGCTGATTGAACGCGGTAGCCTGATAGAACATGTATGACGTGTCCGTTACTTTGCTGGTATTCCATCCGCTAATGTTCTGGTTGAATGCGGATGCGGAAGAGAACATGCTGCCCATGTTTGTGACGCTGCCCGTGTTCCAGTTTCCTATTGGCTGGTTGAATGCGGAAGCTGAACCAAACATATTGTACATGTTTGTGACTTTGCTGGTGTTCCACCCGCTTATGTTTCCATTGAATGCGGTCGCGGAAGAGAACATGCTGCCCATGCTTGTGACGCTGCCTGTGTCCCATCCGCTTATGTTCTGGTTGAAACTGCCCGCGACCCAAAACATATAGCTCATGTCCGTGACTTTGCTCGTGTTCCAGTTATCTAGCGGCTGGTTGAATACGTCCGCTCCCGCAAACACGAATCCCATATTTGTGACGCTGCTTGTGTTCCAGCCGCTTATGTTCTGGTTGAACGAATCTGCTGCGAAAAACATGTTGTACATGGTTGTGACGCTTCTGGTGTCCCAGTTTCCTATGGGCTGGTTGAATACGCGGTCGGCGGAAAACATCTGAGCCATGTTTGTGACTTTGCTTGTGTCCCAGTTTCCTATGGGTTTATTGAATGCTGTTTCCCCACTGAACATGCCGTTCATATCGGTTACGCTGCTGGTGTTCCATCCACTAATGTCCTGGTTGAATGCGGTCGCTTGGTAAAACATCTGACCCGTGTTTGTGACTTTGCTTGTGTTCCAGTTTCCTATGGGCTGGTTGAATGCAGATGCGGAATAAAACATGTAGGTCAACGTCGTGACACTGCTCGTGTTCCAGCTTCCTATGGGCTGGTTGAATTTACTTGCGTAGAACATCATGTACATGGTCGTGACTTTGCTCGTGTCCCACGCGTTCAGGTCCCGGTTGAACGCGTCAGCCTGCAGGAACATGCTAGACATGCTCGTCACGCTGCTTGTGTTCCATCCGCCTATTGACTGATTGAATGCGGTTGCTCCTGCAAACATGGAGGTCATGTCCGTAATCAACCCCGTGTTCCAACTGCCGATGTTGCCGTTGAATGTGCTTGCGGCGTTGAACATGGATGCGAGAGTCGTGACTCTTGTGAGGTTGAGGTTGTCTGTTCCGGTAAAGTTGAGGTTGGAGCATCCTGCAAAGTAGTTGCCCGAGTTGCCTATGTACAGGTCTCCCCATTGGGTTATGTTGATTATTTTGAGCCTGTCGCCGGCCCTGTTGAACCGGAATCCGGTTTCGTTTATGTTGGTGATGTTGATGGTGTACACGCCGGCCGTTGCATAGGTGTGGTTGGTGGCGTTCGAGTTCACCGTGCCGTCGCCCCAGTCAGTTGTCCATCCTCCGGTGATTGGCAGCGTTATCGTCGTGGAGTTGCTTGAGCCGGAGCCGGTCTTTGTGGTGTCCCAAGTCGCGCTGAACGGCGCGGCGGTTACGGTGCTGATTAGGAGTGTGAACGCCAGTAAAAGAGCCGGGTCAAGCTTCATTTTGTTCTCCTATTGGTGTCGCTTTCCTTGTTTAAGTAACTTGTATCGTCCTTTCTTCGGAGTAGCTTGTGGGCCCGTCCGTGCCGTTGGCGTACAGGTAGTATGAGTAAGTGCCTGCTGGGATGAGCGTCTGGTTGAAAGTGAATAGCCACTTGTCCGATGCGAGTTTGTTCAGGTTCGATTGGTATTGCTTGCTTATCTCAGCAGCAGAAAGGCCGCGGTTCAATATGTGGACTTCGTCAATCACTCCGTTGAATGCTTCCTCGCCGCCGTTGTCTTGGGAAGAACCGTGCGAGTCGCCCACATACAAGACGTTGATGTTTGGTTGGATGGTTACGTTTGATGCGCGGGTGCCTGCGGCCACACCGTTGATGAAAATGGCTGCCGTGCTGCCGTTGTATGTGGCCGCTATGTAGTTCAGGCTGCCGTTTTCCACAGTTTGGGTAGCATAGACTGTCACGCCGTTGCCCATTTTTGTGGCCGTGTTCGGGTATGCGCCTTGCGCCCAAAGCACGCTTCCGTTGTATGCGGTTGCGGCGTAGGTGTTGTTGGCGTCCGAGTTGATTATTGCCCAGTTTGTGCCGCCGTTGTAGCGGTAGATGCTTCCGTTCTGGGTCGTCCCGGCGTAGAGCGTCCCGTTGTAGGTGACTAGCGCGCTTATGATTCCTGTTCCGCCTCCTACTGGCGTCCAGAGGGTTCCGTCATCATATCGAAATATGGTATTGTTTCCGCCTACGTAGAGTTTTCCTTCGTAAACCGCGAGTTCGGAGGCGTACCCGAAGCCCGCGCCGACTAGCGTCCAGGTCGTAGCTCCATCATAGCGAAGGACTTTTGCCGAGAACAAGTCGGCGCAGTAGAGCGAGCCGTTGAAAACGGTAAATCGTTTGACCACGTTGAGTCCACTACTCGTAGCATTGTACTTTATTGCGACGTAGCACGTCTTGTTCGTCTCGGTGTTGCCTCCGGTATCAACAGACTGGAACGTAATCGTGTTGTTGCCCGTTATTGTGACTGTGAATGTGGTCGCGTTGCTTGGAGTCACCCCGTTCACCCAGTGAGTTGTGAAGAAGACGCCATTGGCGTCTGTCGCGTTCAGCGTCACCGTCTGGTTCGTGGTGTTCCAAGTGCCTTTGGCGTCGCAGGTCGAGACCGGCGGGGTGGCGTCCATGCCGTTGTCGGTGATGGTCCATCCGTTGTTGGCGATGAGTATTGTGTTTCTTGCGGTGGTTGCGACGACGGAGTACATCGAGTTGCCTCCGTTGAAGTTGACGCTTGGCTTGACCGGCCTGCTCGCCCAACCATTGAGAAGCGCGTCGTAGTTGTTTGAAGCCAGCTTTGCAGAGTCGAACATCCCGCCCATGTCGGTGACCGAACTCACATTCCAACTCCCGATGTTCTGGTTGAATGGCGTTCTCTGGAACATTAGGCTCATGGCCGTCACTTTGCTTGTGTCCCAGTTTCCTAGGGGCTGATTGAACGCACTGGCTTCGATGAACATGTAGCTCATGTCCGTGACTTTGCTCGTGTCCCAGTTGTTCAGGCTCTGGTTGAATGCAGTAGCGCGACCAAACATCAAGTACATGTTTGTCACGCTGCTGGTGTTCCAGCTTCCAATCGGCTGGTTGAATGCGTATGCGCGGTTGAACATCATACTCATAGTCGTGACTTTGCTTGTGTTCCATCCGCTTATGTTCTGGTTGAACACGCCCGCGTTGTCAAACATATTGCTCATGTCCGTGACTTTGCTTGTGTCCCAGTTTCCTACGGATTGGTTGAATGCGTATGCGGAATTGAACATTATCTCCATGGACGTAACGCTGCTCGTGTCCCAGTTTCCTATGGGTTGGTTGAATGCGGTTGCTGTAAAAAACATACCCCGCATATTAGTGACTTTGCTTGTGTTCCAGTTTCCTATGGGCTGGTTGAATGCGGCTGCCGACCAAAACGTGGCACCCATGTCTGTGACGCTACTAACGTCCCAGTTGCTTATGTTTTGGTTGAACGCGGACGCTCCAAGAAGCATGCTTTGCATGTTTGTGACTTTGCTCGTGTTCCAGTTGCCTATGGGTTGGTTGAATGCGGTTGCTATACAAAACAAATTGTTCATGGTCGTGACTTTGCTCGTGTCCCAGTTGCTTATGTTTTGGTTGAATGCGTATGCAGATTGGAACATTTGGGCCATATTTGTCACGCTGCTGGTGTTCCAGCCGCCGATGTTGCCATTGAATGCGTTTGCATTGTAAAACATGTTTGTGAGCGTGGTCACCCTTGAGAGGTTGAGGTTGTCCGTCCCGGTGAAGTTGAGGTTGGCGCATCCTGCGAAGGAGTATCCTTGATTGCCAATGTATAGGTCTCCCCACTGTGTTATGTTGATGATTTTTAGCCTGTCCCCGGCATTGTTGAACCGGAATCCGATCTCGTTTATGTTTGTGATGTTGATGATGTACACGCCGGCCGTTGCATAGGTGTGGTTGGTGGCGTTCGAGTTCACCGTGCCGTCGCCCCAGTCAGTTGTCCATCCTCCGGTAATCGGCAGCCATATCGTGGTCGAGTTGCTCGAACCGGTGCTGGTCTTTGTGGTGTCCCAAGTCGCGCTGAACGGGGCGGCGGACGCGACGCTGGCCAGGACGACGAGGGATAGAAGGAGGACCGGTTCAAGCTTCATTGTGCGTCGTACTTGTCAGCGTTCCCAGCATTATAATGATTTTTGCCGGAAGCGCAGCCGGCGTACGCTCGGGGTCTTGCAGGAAAATAAACTAAAAATTGAGGG